>Ga0209515_10002373_pt1 | contig 29156 bp, 37 predicted proteins | sample Subgroupgradi54m_FD_187454 | JGI IMG/M metagenome (GOLD analysis project Ga0209515, IMG submission 187454) | Subsurface groundwater microbial communities from S. Glens Falls, New York, USA - GMW60B uncontaminated upgradient, 5.4 m (SPAdes)... ... | reverse complement strand
AAACCAGCACTTTCTACCATGTACGTACATTGAATTTCCGAGCATGAACCTCTATAATGCGAGAAAACCCATAAAAGCAGAAAACGCTGCTCCGTTTTCTACCCAATCACCATTAATTTTGTTTTAGGGCAATACCTTCCGATATCGGATGGTTTAAATTTTCCAAAAGCGCTATTTTGCATCAGTATGCCAAAGCCTTCAAAGCGCCCAGGTAAGAGGGGCAAAAAAATTAATGCGCCCGGCGCCGATTCGGAATTGCCAATGTCCCCGGCAATTGATGCCCCACACGAATCCTTCCTCGCCCGCCACTCGCTCTTCGGCTGGGTGGTTGCGCTTTTGCTTCTCTTTTTCGCGGTCGGATATTTCGTGGGCTTTAACAGCGCCCCGTGGCCGGCAGCGCAGCTCTCAGAGCAGCAAACCCTCCAGCTGCTCGCTGACCAGAAGTTTGATTCGCAGATAAACATTGTTTCGGTAACCTCAGATGGCACTGGCAGCCTCAACCAGGCCGATGTGGAAATCTCGCCCGGCAGCGGCAGGGTGCTCTTTTCCATAAACCCCTTTGTCGAACCCGACACCCAAAATTCTGTGAAAACCGCGGCGCTTGTTGCGCAGAAGTTCACAGGAAAAAGCCTTGCCGGAAAAGACCTGATAGTTACGGTGCAAAACACCCCGGCCCAGCTAATCGGCGGCCCCTCCGCGGGAGCCGCAATTACAGTTGCAACAATTGCCGCAATTGAGAAAAAGGGCGTGCGCACCGATGCCGCAATCACAGGAACCATAAATTCCGACGGCACCATTGGGCAGATAGGGGGCGTGATTGAAAAGGCGCTCGCGGCGGCCGACCAGAACCTCTCGCTTTTCGTTGTCCCGAAGGGGCAGGCAACCATCACCTATTACGAGCAGGTGCGGCAGGCGCAGGATAGGGGGAACTACACAATAATCCGCACGCGCTACGTTCCAAAAACAGTTGATTTGCAGCAGGCGCTGGAAAACGACGGGTACAAAATGAAAATAGTCGAGGCGCAGGACATCAACGCAGCGGTCGGGCTGCTGGTCACTTGATTAGTTCGGCCTTGCCCTTCTTCGGGAAAACTGTCTGGTGCAACCCAGAGCCGGGCTTTACTTTAGTGTCGTGTACAAATTTTTGCGATAAGTATCACTTCTTCGCCGCTGCGGCAAGAGCCGCCTTCTTTTCGAACTCGTGGTTTTTTGCATGATTAGTTATGTTGAAGCTTTGCACTTCCATTCCGCATTCCCTGCATTTTTCTTTTTTGATTTTCATGGCTTATCACGGAAAGTGCGCTCTTCCCCTTCTAGGGGTAAGAAAGGCTTTGGCCGCTCGCCTGATATGTGCCTGGTATCCGGGCTGTCCCGGCCTTGGCGGCATGCCTGCCCTTGGCATCGCTTTTCTCTTTGCCGGCGTTCTTCCCATTGTCATTCCTCCACGATAAGCTCTGTTATTTTGCCGTACTCCTTTTTCACCAAATTGTATGAGTTGAAGTGCTCCGTTGCTTTTATTTTTATCTGATGGGTGCCGACCTTGGTCACAGGCTTTGCGAAGAGGTGGAAGAACTTTTCGATGCGCACGCCGGGAGAAATTTCGCCAAGGTTTTCGCTCTCCGTAGCCTTGAACCCGCCCTTGTCAAACGAGAGCGAGCGCCCGCAGTCGAGTTCAAAGGAGACCAAAGCGCTGCCCGGCCCGTGGTTCATTATTGTGAGCGCCATTTCCACAGGCTCCCTTCTTGAGAGCTTTAGCCTGTAGGGGCGGAAGAGGGTGCGCACTTCGAGCATTGTTACTATTAAGCGGTTTCAGGTTAATAAAAACAGGTGGGAGTTATGTAGCCGGTTGTGTGGGTCGCGGCTCATCCGCCTGGCGGGGTTAATATGAATTTCTTTGTGTTTGGCACCATTTTTATCGTAAACCCGGATTCTTTCGCCTCTTGGAATATCAGCCTCGCAACAGGCCCGCTGATTGCCCCGGCATCAATTTCAAGCGGCCGTGAACTCCCCCCTTTGTGGCGCGCTATCCATTCTCTCCAGATTGGCTTGTCCGCATCCGGAACCAAATTCCAGGTTCTCCTGATTCGTGAATGTGCATCTTCTGAGGTGCCTTTTCCCCCAACTTTATCCCGCCTCTCGTGGAAGCTTGCCCAGCCCAATTTTTTAGGTTTCATTGGCATCACTGCTTTGTAATACGAAACAGCCTCGAGATATAATAAATCATCTTGTTATGTCCATTGCCGCTGTGCCTTGCCCACATTCCTGCTGGCATCTGCGATATCGAATACTTACCATAATCGAGAATTCCAATTTCGAGGGTGTTTCCATCTGTTTCTTCCCAGATTTATCGCCAACACTCCTCCGAAAATTCCTAGTGCCAGAATCCACCACTTCACAAAAAACCGCCTGTGAGGATTCCGTGCCCCAATAAGAAAACTCCCGTCAAGATAGCGATAAACCCTATTGCCATTTGCAAAAAAGCGATTGTTTGATAATTTTTAAGCATTGCAAATAACAATTGCCTCTTATGGCATTTATTCCTGATTGCGGCTCTGCGCCTGTGTCCAGGAATTTGCGTGCCACAACGCCGTCACAATTAAATATTAGTTTCACTAACAGTTTCTTGGTGTTATTTTTTGGGCCAGGAATTTCCCGAATCCGAGTTGGTGCGCAAGACCTTCACGCTGCGCCAGATGGACCTCCCCCCGCAGGTGCTCGACACCAAGCGCTCGCTCGTTCGCTGGTTCGCCCTTTCGTTCGGTTTGCTTTCAAAAAAAGAGTCCCGCTCAACAATCCTTGAAGTGCTAGACGCCCTCTTCTCGCTCCAGCTTGGGAAAAAGTCTTCGCCTACCACTGGCCAGTTGCTGCAGCACCTCAAGGCGGCGGGCAAAAAAATCGACGAGAAGCTTTTGCGCTACCACCTAAAGCGCCTAATCGACGTGGGCCTAATTGAGCGCCGCAAGGGCAGGCTCTCATTTGTAGTGGACCCGCACGCCGAAAAAGGCGATATCGTTGCCGGCTTCAAGCATAATATTGGCGCCCCGGTGCAGGAATCACTGCAGCGCATCTCGCTCGCGCTTGGCAAGATTAAGGAAAAATATGCGAAGTAGCGGCACGAAAAGGTTAAAAATAACAAAACTCTTTCTTGTTTGGTAAACATGCAAAAAAAGGTCCCCCTTCCTTTTCTGATGCAGATTGCAAGAAAAAAGACCGAGGCGGCGGCAAGGGCGGCAAGAACTGCAAAGAGTGTAACGCCAAAACCCAAAATCAGAAGGCCGCGCGCATAGGGCGATTGCCTGTTTGTATCAGTTTATTTTCCTTTCGCCGTGGGTTGTTTTTGAATGAGCGCAGGACTTTCGGACAATCCAGGCCAGCGCCTGATTTGCGTTGACCAAAAAGGCAATGAGAACGGCAAGACAATCGACCGCAAGTCGGCTCACACGAGCCCCGGCCACAAGCACCTCGCAATCCAAATCCTTGTTTTCAATTCCAAAAATGAATTGGTGCTCCACACCCGCCCCCAAACAAAGGTCGGCGGAGGGGTGCTTGACGCGCCCACCACGCACATCCTTGCGGGCGAAACAAAAGAAGCGGCCGCCCAGCGCTGCCTCAAGAACGAGTACGGCATGCCGCAAAGCATTCCCGTGAAGGTTCTTGGCGGATATTCCTATGAAAAAGATTACGGCGACGGCTCGTGCGAGAACGAGTTCTGCCTCGCCGCCTACTGTGTTTTCGCCGGGAAAATAGTCCCGAACAGGGAGCACGCCCCGGAAATTGTGAATGTTCCCGCAAAGCAGGTGCTCGAAGGGCTTGATTCCAATTCAGGCAAGTACCCTGTCTGGCTAAAGGAAACAATAAGGGCGGTTGCGAAGGATAAGCAAGGAAAGAAGTTTTTCGCCTGAATCAGATTTTTTCAATCAAGGCAGTGAGAAGCCTTCTTGCATGTGTTCCGCCATGCCAGAAGAAATGCTCGGCAAAGTTGCGGGTCCGGGCCTTGATGCCCTGCACCATGTATCTGCCAGTAATCAAATCTATTGCCTGGATGTTTCCCAAAACCTGTTTCAGCCTTTTTTTGCCAATCGTTTTTGCAAGCCCTAGTTCCGTTCCTGAAAACACGACATCCTTGTGGGTATTGTTCCTTTCAGGGTACCCGGCAACTTTTCCGGCAAGCATTTCTATCAAAGATTGCTCGGTTTTATTCGCCCTTCCATTTTTTGACCAGGCAAACGCCTTTTGCATTATGCGCCTTGCATTTCCAAGCTCCGCGGCTGTCCTGTATTTTGTGTAGGTTTCCACATCCCTTACTTCATGGTGCCTTGCCAATTTGTCCTGGTGCTCGGCAAACACTTCCTGCGCCGCCCTTTTGAGATGATGCGCCCTTAAGGCCAGATTTGGTTTTCGTGCCTTCATTTTTCCACTTTCGCCCCGTCTTGGGAAATTTCCACATCAATTATCGCGATGCCCCCGCCCTTCCACCCCGCCTTCACCTTGCGCGCGGTCTTTGCATCAAAGCAAATCCCGATTCCGCAATCGCCCCCGCCCGCACCGGAGAACTTTGCGGCGGCGCCGAACTTTGCCGCGGATTCAATCATCGCGGTATGCTCGGGCGTTTCAAGCCCCGCGCCGCTAGCGTCGCTTAGGGCCTTTAACAGGGTGCGGTTCTCGCCAATAAGCTTGAGTATTTGCAGGTGGCTGCCCATCTCGAGCGCAACAACGATTTTGTTTGTTGTTTTTTTGATGCCCTCGATTATCGCGCGGTACTGCCCCGGCTTTTTCTGCTTAAACTGCTGCACCTTCTTCACAAGCTCGGTTGTGGACGCGCTCTTTCCGGTAAAGCCCACAAGAAGTTCGCACTCCTCCGGCACGTTCACGTGGTGAGCCTCGAAGTGCGGCCATCTGTACTCAATAATTTGCACAACGCTCTTGTGCCGCAGTTCCTTCTCAAGCCACCCGGAATCAAACCTCTTGTATGCAAGCGCCCCGCCGAAGGTTGATGCGGCAACATCGAAACCCGAGCCGATTTTCCCCTGCGCGTAGTAGTGCGCGATAATTCCGAGCTTGAAGAGGTTCTTTTTTTCCTGGAGCGTCTCAATCCCAACTCCGTGCAATTTAAGCACCGCCCCGATTATTGCAACAACCGCGGCGGCGCTGCTTCCAAACCCGATTTTCATTTTCTTTCCCTTGTGCCTTACCGCGCTGATATCAGAGCGGGTTTCGAGCGCGAAGTTTTTGGGCCCGATTTTTTTGCCAGCGAGGTACTTGAAGGCGGTTTGCAGTGCGTGCTTGGTGAAAATGAGCCTTTCATCCCATTTCGCGAACTTCACTTCTGTCCCATTAATTGTGTTTTTCGTGTCAATCCCAAAATCGAGCAGCTTTACAGAAGAGTGCGCCGCCTCTTTTGCCTTCGCATAGACTTTTCGCTCAACCGCGAGCACGATGCACGGGCACCCTTTCTCAAGTATGCTCCACTCTCCGGAGAGCATTAGCTTTCCCGGGGCGGAAACGGTAACTCCCCGTTCCGCTATTTTGTACATTTCAAATGTCTGCGAAAATCCGGGGCTTATCCCTTCCTTGTTTTCCAAAAGCTTATCGATTTGTGAAATCGTCATAAGCTTTGCCTCATCCACCTCGCCCTTCTGCAATTTCATTTTCCCCTTCGCCTCGCAGCTGAAAACCCCGAGCAGGAACTCGTCAGGATACCTGCTGTCGCGGATTATTTTCTTCCCTATGAATTTGAGGTTTTTCGCATCGAGCCCGAGCTCCTCTTTTATCCCGCGCAGCGCCGCCTGCTCAAAAGTCTCCCCGGACTTTACAGTTTCTTCAACAAGGCTCCAGTTTCCGGGCCTGATTTCCTTTCTCACCGAGCGCTTCTCAACCACTGTTTTGCCATTGATTTTGACGTAAATCCCGGCGCAGCGGTAGAGCAGCCTCTTGCGCTTCACTTCCGAGCGCGGCGCGGTGCCGATGACCTCATCCTTCTCGCTTATCAGGTCGACGATTTCATCCTGCGCGTAGCCCTTCCCGTAGAGCTTTTCGAGAACGGCAACAAATGTCGGGGTGTATTTTTCGCCAGCGGCGATGCCTTTGCGGATTTGCTCAATGCTGCGGAATTTCATTTTTTCAATTTCTTCCCTATCCGGCTTGAAAGGGCCGTTGCTTCTTATCTTGAAGCAGCCTACCATATGGCTGTATTTTCCGTCCAATGCCTTTACTGTGCCGAAAAAATGCAGCCTGCCGGAAATGCCGATTTCTTCCATCATCTCCCTTGCGGCTGCCTTCTCATAACTCTCACCTAAGTCCACATGCCCCCCTACGTTGCTAAACCAGGAAGGCCACACTTCGATGTTTTTGTTTCGCTTAAGCACGAGTAATTCGCCGGCCGGATTTTCCACGACAACATGGACAAGCCTGTGCAGCAGGTTCTTTTGATGGGCATCTTTTCTTGTGGCTTTGCCTATTGCCCTGTCATGTTCGTCCACAATTTCGACAATCTCTTCAGCCATCAGCAGCTCCCCTAAATCAACATTGCCTAAAAAAGCCCCTTCCCGATTATTTTCGCGTCCTCTCCGGCGTGGCAGAGGAACGTCTTCTTAACTTCCCGAATCGCGCTGAGGCGCTTCACTATTTTTTTGGCGTCCTTTTCAAGGCAGAGCACCTTCACCTGCGGCCCGCCATCGATGGTAAAATACCCATCAAGCCCGTCCTCGCGCATCTGCATAACTTCTTTCATAAGGGTGATTGTTTCCGGCTCCCAGTAAATGATGTGCGGGGTTGTGGTGTGCATTGTAGAGTGCATCTTGAGCGCGTTTAGTTCGGCAGTCGCCCCGACAAGGTGGAAGTTTTTTTCGAGTATCCCTTTGCGCACCTTTTCCATGTCCGCTTCCACGGTTTCGAGCCAGGTTTTGTAGAGGGGCGAATTCGCCACCGTTTGCGTCATTCCGGCGCGGGACTTGATTTTCTTCTCCCCGTGCGTGACAACTGTTACAGCCATGCAAAGTTCCGGCCAGTGCTCGGAGCGTGCAATTTGGCGCGCGTAGCTATCAGACCCGTCAGGGTGAGTGCCTTGTAGCCACTCCGCAAACCCGCCATAAACGCTGCGCGAAGCCGAGCCGCTGCCCTGCCGCGCAAGTATGCTCAGTTCCTTTTTTGTAAGGTCAAGCCCAATCGCTTTTGTTGCCGCAAGCGAAATCGCGGCAAACCCGGATGCCGAGCTCGCAAGCCCGGCGGCCTTGGGAAAATTGTTCTCGCTCTCGACGCGCGCGTGCAAATGGCTTTGAGCCATGTTGCGCACAAGGTTTAGCTGGTGCACAACCCGATGGAATTCTTCGCCATCAGCTATTTTCTTCCCGTCAATTTTGAGCTGGTCATGCTTATACTTATCCGAAAATTCAACGGTAGTGGTTGTGTGCAGCTTGTCCAAGGTCATCGATATGCTCGGATTCTGGGGGAGGATGAGCCTCTCGTCGCGCTTGCCCCAGTACTTCACAAGGGCGATGTTCGAGTTTGCTAAGGCTGTTGCTTTCATGCTTTCATTCTCCACGGGGAAGATTTAGCCGCCAAACTATCCAATTTTCTCTTTATAGTTCGCCTATTGCCTTGAGCAGCTTTTCGTGGCCTTTTATGATTTTTTTGAATTCCTGTATTTCCTCTTCCACTACCTTATACCTGCTCTCATCTCTTGAATTCCCTGATTTTCCCATGTTTTATCCACTCCTTTATCTCGCTATCCGCATAATAATTTTCCCGTATTCCAAGCATAACCCTCGCGTTTTCCGGATTGTCATGTACAGAAATTTTTGCATTGTTCATCTCCAGGAAATATTTGGTTGCAATGAATGCCGTCCGTCTATTGCCGCTCGCAAAAGGATGTTTTTGCACTAAACCCTTGAGAAGGGCAGTTGCGATATCATAAATGTCTCCGGGCGATTTTTCACATTCAAGAAGAATGTCGGTGATTTTTGCCTTGCTCAGGACCTTTGGCTGGTCGCCTTTTTTTACTTTTATCAGCTCAAGTGCAAGAAAGTTAAATTCAACGATTTTTTCAGAGGTGGGTATTTTTAGCATGTAACTATTGATTTTGAAGTGATTTTAAATCAATCATGCTTGCTGATAGTTAGTTTCCGTGCCTAACCCCTATCTTTGTCCTGTAAACCTTAAACCCCTCCCCCTCGCACGCGCGCGCAACGTAATCCTGCAGAGCCTTTCCGGGCGTGAGGCACAGAACGTTCCCGCCAAGCCCGGCGCCTGTCACTTTCGCCCCATAGGCTCCTGCCTCAAGCGCGGTTTTCACAATAAGGTCATTTCCCTCGTTGCTCACGTTCATTTCCCGCAGCAGCCTCTGGTTCTCGTTCATAAGAACCCCAACCTCTTTCCATTTCGATTTTTCAATGAGCGGGCGCGCCTGCTCGGCAATTTTCTTGTACTCCATAAAAAGCCCCTGGTATTTTTTCGGGTCGCGGTCCTTTTGCTGGCGCACCATCCCGACAATGTCTGCGGTGTTGTGCGAAACCCCGGTGTCTGTAAGGACAACTTCCACCGGCTTTACCTTCATCCTCTCGATGAAATTTTGCGGGCTTCTGCGCTCAAACCAAATCATCCCGCCATAAGCCGAAACCGTGTTGTCAATCCCGCTCGGGGTTGAGTGGAAAACCTTTTCCGCCTCGAATGAAATCCGCGCAACCTCGGCATCCTTAATTTTGAGCTTGAATTGCTCGGAGAGGCATCTTATGATTGAAACGCAAAGCGCTGCAGAGCTTCCCATCCCGCCCTTCACAGACATGTTTGTTTCAAGGTCTAACCGAAAATCGCGCTCCTCAATGCCCATTTCCTTGAGGATTGTGTCAATCACCCGGTCAAGGGTTTTGTATTTATGCTGGCCGTAGCGGATGGTTTCGCCCGTCACAAGGTCGTTGGAAACAATCCCGGTTTCGCCCGGCCTGTTTTTTGCGAATGTGCAGGTGGTGTTCAGTTCAAGCGATGCGGCAATCCCCGGAAAGCCGTACACCACAAAGTGCTCGCCGAAGAGGATTGCCTTTCCGTAGCCTATCCCTTGTGCAGACATATCAAACCACTTTGTATCGAAGCTCTGATTTCAAGGCAAGTTTATTTTAATGGTCTTTTTTGCTTTCTTTTTACAGTAACCGGTTTTGGTCGCAGCAGGCCAATCATTTGCCGTCTTTTGGTTTCAGCAAAAATCTTGCGTTGAACCGCGGCTGGAAATTGCCGCGGATTCCAATTTATCGGGCGACCCCTATGCACTAGCACATCCATTGCATCCAAAAAATTGGTGATTGCCATGTGCATGGGATGGGATTTTGCAGAGCCCAATGACTTGTCTTTATTTTTAACAAGATATGGGATTCTTTCGCCTTCAAGGTTAAGCATCTTATACAAATCAGAATCTTTCCAGCTACGGAAAGGATTTTCCATCCACATAAATATCTAGCCGATTACCTTGAATTTATACCCGTACGCTATGTGGCCCTCGGCCTCGGTGTCGGAAATCTTGCGGAACATCTTGCGCACCTTCGCGCCGATTTTAACCTTCTCGGCTTCAGAATCAGCAAGTTGCGTAATGAGCCTCACCCCGTTCGGGAGCTCGATTATTGCAAGGAAATATGGGGTTTCATGCTCGAAGCCCGTCGGCGCGCCCGAGAACATCTGCGTCCACGAAACAATCTTTCCCTCGCGCGGCATCAGCGCGGCGGAAAGGTCCGCCGTCAGACCTGCACGGCCTTCGGTCCTGCCTGCTCCGCCCGAAATGCGAGGCTTTGCAGGGAAATGTTCCTTCCCTGTCTTGGCATCTTTGCTGCCCGTTAGCCTATATCTTTCCGCGTACTTGCGCCAGTGAAGCGGTGGAGAGCCCTGAACCATCATTTCACCTTCCTATACAAATGTATCACGGCAGTTGCGCCAGAGCCGCCCACGTTGTGCGTGAGCCCGATTTTCGCGCCCTTAACCTGCCGCGTTCCTGCCATATTGTTCAATTGCCAATAAGCCTCGATTGCCTGCTTCACTCCCGTCGCGCCTACTGGATGTCCATCTCCTTTTAGGCCTCCGCTGGTGTTTATCGGGATTTTCCCGCCGATTGCAGTGTGCCCGTCCGCAGTGAACTTCCCTCCCTCGCCCTGCCTGCAAAACCCGAGCGCCTCGATTGCCATGATTTCCGCGATTGAAAAGCAATCGTGCACTTCGGCAAATGAAACATCCTTTTCAGAAATTCCTGCCTGCTTGTACGCATCCTGCGCAGCCTTCTTTGCCGCGGCGGTTTCCCACAAATTCTTGCGGTGCGCCAAATCAAGCGTGTCAGAGGCCTGCGCAGAGGCTATAATTTCAATCGCTTTTCCTGCCATTTTCATTTTCTTTGCAACATCGGTTGCCATGAGTACAACCGCCGCGGCGCCGTCGGTAATCGGCGAGCAGTCAAGGAGCTTGAGCGGCGAGGCGACATATCCGGACTTCATAACATCGGCAACAATGATTTCGCTGCGGAACTGCGCGTAAGGATTCTGGCTGGCGTTCTTGTGGTTCTTCACGGACGCCGCCGCGAGCTGCTCTTCGGTCGTTCCGAACTTGTCCATGTGCGAGCGGGCCATGAGCGCGTAGAGCGCAGGAAAGCTAGCTCCCACGAAGAGCTCGGTTTCCGCATCGCTCGCTCCGCCGAGCGCAAAGCCTGCTTCGTCAACGCTAACCTCTGTCATCTTCTCAACGCCGACCACAAGCGCGGTGTCAAATTCTCCGGCGCGGATTGCAAGGTATGCGTTTCTCATCGCAAGGCTTCCGCTCGCGCACGCGCCCTCAACCCTTGTCGCTGGAAGTGGGTTTAGCCCAAGAACATCTGCTGCGAGAGCTCCTATGTGCTCCTGCCCATTGAACCTTCCAGAGGCCATGCATCCTGCGTAAACAGCTTCAATTTTGTCCTTGCCGATGCCAGAATCCTCAATTGCGAGTGTTCCGGCTTCCGCTATGAGCTCTTTAAGCCCCTTGTCCCAGTGCTCGCCGAAGCGGGTAAGACCTACTCCTACGATGCTAACGCTTCTCATTTTTTCATCACCGAGTTTTTAACATATGAACTGGCAAACCCTGACGCCAAAATTATTATGGCGTCTATCACAAAGTTAAAAAAATTCATTTCGCTTGAACTAGGTTCAAGCGTCAAGAAGTGAAATGGTTGACCCACTATAATGCGATAATTTGTTAGCTGAAATCCGGTGGCGAAGGCTGTTAATGTAGTGAAGATGAATACAAATGTCTCATAATTTATTGCTACGAATACAATGGCAGAAAAAATTATGCCTTCCCTCACAAACTTATCCATTCAGTCCATCCCCTTGATTTTCTTGCGGTGTATCACATACTCCGCGTAGTCAATGTACTGCTTCTCCTTAATCGCTTCGAGCAGCGGCACTTTCGCGCGCTTCTTTGCAATGTTGCTGGTGGCGGTTAGCACGAACGCGTCGCTTCCCGAGCCGCTTCCGTAGCTCACTACAAGGATTTTGTCCTTTGGCTTTGCGACATCAAGAACAGATGCAAGCCCAACCATCGAGGCGCCCGAATAAGTGTTTCCTATAAGGGGCGTTAGCATCCCCTGCGCTATTTTGCCCTCCTCAAATCCGAGCATCTTCGCCGCGCGGTTAGGGAACTTCCCGTTTGGCTGGTGGAACACCGCGTAATCAAAATCCTTTGCGTCCATCCCTGATTTTTTCATCATCGCTTTTGCGGCCGAGAGCACATGCTTGAAGTATGCGGGTTCTCCCGTGAACCTTCCCGCGTGCTTTGGGAACTCCGCGTGCTGGCGGCGCCAGAAGTCAGGCGTGTCGGTAGTAAATGAAATCGTGTCGTTGATTTCCGCGATGATTTCTTCCTTTTTCGTGCCAACGATGAACGCCGCCCCGCCGCTTCCGGCGGTGAATTCGAGCGCGTCTCCTGGCCGCCCCTGTGCAGTATCCGCCCCAATCGCAAGCCCATAGCGTATCATTCCGGCCTTTGCCATCGCATAAACTATTTGCAGGCCCGCGGTGCCGGCCTTGCACGCGAACTCAAGGTCCGCGCAGAAATAATCCGTGCCGCAATCAAGCGCTTCCGCAACAATCGAGGATGTGGTTTTCACTGCGTACGGGTGCGATTCCGAGCCGATGAACACCGCGTCAATCTGCCTTGAGTCGATTCCCGCAACCTCGAGCGCGCCACGCGCGGCTTCAACCGAAATGGTCGCGGTGTCCTCATCCATCGCGCCAACGGCCTTCTCCCTGACCCCAAGGCCTGCACTTATGGCCTTGCCGTTCTTTTTCCACGCACGCGCGATTTCCTCAACGGTAATTCTCCGTTTTGGGACGTACGCGCCGTATCCTACAATACCCGGGTTCATGGCATCAAACTCGCTTTAGCAAAAACATTTAAGGCATTCGGGTTGCCCACCAGCAACCCATAATCATTCAATTTCCTGCCAATTCCTCGGGGCGAGGAGGGGATTTACTTTACCCATCCCCACGTGAACGGGAACTTTGCCTTTAGCAGGACGAACACGACCGTTGCGAATATCACCGCGCTAAGGATTAGCAGGGGCGTATCAAGGCTGTTTCTGATTGTCTGCAGCAGGGTATTAATGTATCCGAAAATCCCGAAAATTATTATGAAAATGAACGCGTATCTTGCAACTTCCAGCCACTTATTGTCATTCGCTTCCTTTGCCATTCCATTCAGCCTCCAAATTAACCGTTTAATTCAAGACCTATAAACGCATTAACAACTATAAAAAACACTCGGATTGACCGTTCCATCCGTCTTTGCACGGCTCATTTCTTCCCTTCCAATATTTCCTTTGCGCGCGTAACAGAGATGTTCTTCTCCTCAACCATCTGCTTTGCGATTTCATCAACCCTATTGCCGGACGCGCCCGCGGTTGCTGCGATGTTTTTGGCGTGCAGCCTCATATGCCCGTGCTGTATGCCTTCAGTTGCGAGCGCCTTGAGGGCAGCGAAGTTCTGGGCGAGCCCGACCGAACCTATGATTTCCGAGAGTTCATTGGCGGTCTTCACTCCCAGTAATTTGACATTTATTTTGGCAAGAGGATGGGTTTTGGTAGCCCCGCCCACAAGCCCGACCGCCATCGGAAGCTCGATTTCGCCGACCAGGTCGCCGTTTTTGTTTTTGTAGTATTTGGTAAGCGGCTTGTATTCCCCTGAGCGGGATGCGAATGTGTGCGCCCCGGCCTCGACTGCGCGGAAATCATTTCCGGTCGCAATGACGACGGCGTCAATTCCGTTCATGATTCCCTTGTTGTGGGTGCAGGCGCGGAACTCATCGTTCGCCGCAAACTCATAAGCGTCCAAAATGGATTCTATCCAGTCTTCCCCAATAAGCTCCTTTTTCCAGGTGGTTTTGGCTTTCACGGTGCGGTGCACCGCAAGGTTTGAAATAATGCGCAGGCGCGCAATTCCGCCGCTATATTCCTCTACCATTGGGGCGATGCGCTCGCACATGGTGTTCACGGCGTTAGCCCCCATCGCGTCGCGCACATCCACAAGCAGGTGGAACACAACCATTTTCCCGCGGCTGGTTTTCATTTCGCGCCCCTCTATTTTGCGCGCGCCCCCGCCGAACTTTACAAGAAGCGAATCGCCGGCGTTTGCCTTTTCGAGGATTTGCTTTTTGTGCTTTAGCACATTCTCAATAGCCTTTTTAGGGTTTTTCGCGCCCACGACCTGAATCTGCCCAATCATTACAGGTTCGCTAGCTTTTGCCTCAAAACCTGAACTCAGGCGCGCCGCATTGCTCGCGGCGGCAACAACAGATGGCTCTTCGGTTGCGAACGGGACTAGCACGTCCCTTCCGTTCACAACAAAATTGGTCGCGATTCCAAGCGGGAGAGAGAATGCCCCCACCACGTTCTCAATCATGCGGTTTGCGGTCTCGAATTCGAGCGCGCCGTACTTGCGAAGTGTTGAAATTTCCTCATCCGTCAGCTGCCCGAACTCCTTGATTGCGGCAAGCCTTTCATCAAGGCTTTTTTCGTAGAACTTTGGTATGCGCGAAGTCGGCATTTTTCCCACCAAAAATGATTGCGAAATGAAATTAAAAACAAAAATTGGCTAATTCCACAAAAATGCCAATGGGCGGACTCAGTACGGCTGGGTGAACCCTGAGAGAAAGTCGCGCGCGACGCGCTCCTGCGTTCTCTTCTTCGCATCGCCGGTCTTTAGCATTTTGCCCGTGCGCGCGAGGAATTCAAGGACGATTTTTTCCTGAGCCCTTTTCTTTGCTTCGCCGGTTTTTAGCATCTTAAGCGTGCTCTGCTCCATGAAGGCCTTTGCCTCTTTTGCCCTTGCCTTGAAGCCCTTTGCCTGCAAATAGAGGGCCTGGCCGGCCTTTGCCCGGAACTCTTCGGCCTGCTTGGCTTTGGCCTTTAGCGCCTCTGCGGCCTTGCCCCGGAACTGCCCGGCCTCGCGCGCCCGCGCCTTTAGCGCGCCCTTTGTCTGGGCGAGAAATTCCTCGACAACCCTTGCGCGGTTGTCCTTTTTGGCATCGGCTAAGCGAAGCATATCTTCCGCCTTTTTGCTCACCATACTCCACCCATTGTCCTTGGAGGGCTATATAAAGTTTTCGACTTTTGCCAAGGGGAATTATGGCAGGTGACGGAATAAACGCATCTGGTTATGTTGAAGTATTCCTTGTTTTTTAGAAGTTGGAAATCCATATATACTTGGGCGGCCATTTCTCTTCCGTGCCCGGAGCAAGACCGTCTTGGTGGGCGGCAAGAGTTGCCCGGTTTAGCGAAGAGACAAAGAGAATCCATCAAAAGGAGCCGGGACCGCGCAAAGCGAATGCTTCCAAAGAATCCCCTGTTTCCGCCTGGAAGCATGGCAAAGTTTTTCAGCGTCAGCCTGCGGGCGCTAAAATTTTTCGGGGGCCTAACCCTTGACCATGTGCGCACGAAATTAAGCCCCCGGCAAAGGGCGCTTTTGGAAAAGCACCGCAACGCGATTGCGGCGGTTTCGAGCGTCATTTCCGCCGAATATGCCGAGTGGCATGATGCAAACCGCAACCCCACCGCAAACCACCCAATTTTTTTGGAAGAGGTTGAAACGCGCGTGGGCGTGCTAAAGGATGTCCTCGCCGAAATAAGGAAAGGCTCTGCCTGGCTGCTTAATCCATCAGACCGCCTAAGGGCGAAAATTTTCAGCGCAAAAGGAGAACTCTACCAGCGCAGATGCCTTGGGCTTTTTGAAACATTGAAAGGGCACGGCATCAATATTTCTCCGGCCGACCCGCCAATCACCCTTGCCGGAGGGACAAAAGTTTCCCTTCTAAAGGCGGCCAGGGCCGGAACCCACGATTTTGGGCAGGCAATAAGGGCCCAGAGCGCAGGCGCCGAAATCAACCTCGATGTAGTCATTCCGGAATCAATCAATTTTTTGGGCGAGGTATTCGCGCACATGAAAAAATCGCAGTCCGCCCCTAAAGACCACGGCAGACAATAAGCCATCCCCTATTTTCTTACGGCAAGCAGCGCCTTCCCGCCCTTCGATAGCCCGATTTTTTTCTTTATCGCAAACCATTTCCTGCCATCAATGATTGCCTGGCTGCCCATCCTCTCGAATCCGCCGACAGCGACCTTCTCATGGTCGTTGATTACAAGCGGCCTGTGCTTCCAGTCAACCGGGTTCATGCTGACAACCACAAATACCTGCGCGTTGCCGCGAACAATCGGTCCGCCCGCCGAGAGCGCGTGCGCGGTCGAACCCGTGGGCGTTGCGACAATAAGCCCATCCCCGGCTTCCTCATGCGAGTCCTTTCCAATCCGAAGTGTGTAGCGCAGTATCCTTCCGGCCTTCTTTGGCACCACCGCGACCTCATTTAGCGCCTCGCCCACCACTTTCCCATCGACCTTGGCCCTTATGCGGGTGCGTTCCTCTATTGAGAACTTTCCCTCAACGGCCGCCTGAACCGCGAGCCCAGCCTCGGTGTGGCCATAGGCCTGCAAAAATCCCCTGTTCCCGCAGTTTATTCCCATCACGGGAATTTTGGGTGGCAGCTCATGGAACGCCTCGAGCAGTGTCCCGTCCCCTCCAAAGGAGAGCACGAGAGCGCAGCGGAATTTCGAGAGCGGCCTTGGGTTTGGGCCTTTTAGAAAATCCCTGTTAACCTCAACCGCGACGCCTTTTTCGGCGAGCAGCGCGAGCGCCTTTTTTGCCGTGGCAAGCGCGAGGCTGTTGCCCCTCCTTCCCGTGATGCCGATTTTCATTCCTGAGCACCTTTTCAGTAGCCGAACCTTCTTTCATATTTTTTGTGGCCGAACCATTCAATTATGATAGACACTATTTCGACTTCATCGCCGCGGATGAAGTAAATGAGCCGCCAGCCATTGGGAAGGTCATATTTCCAGAGGTTGTTTATCCTGTATTTTGCAATGTATTCCTTGGGCCACAATTTTGCGGGTACTTTTATGCCGATGAACGGATTTTCCTTAAGGTCATCCATTGCCCTGTTTATGAATTCATATAGCTGGGAATCTTCAAATTTTCCCGACCTTAATTTGTCAAATGAGGCTTTTGTCTCATCATCGATGAATGTGACATGTGTTTTGCGCGTGTCGAGCTTTCTCATCTGGCCACCAGGTGTTTTTTTGACAGGGCCTCCTTCACGCCTTCGGGGTTCCATATCCACACGATTTGCCCGTCCCGCGGGTCAATGTATATCTTGCCAGAGTATTCAAGGTAATCGAGCGCAAGGCTGAATGTCTGGTACATCACCTTCTTTGGCAGGCTGCGCAGGAGCTGCGCCTTGGTCGGATACTCCTTGGCCTTGCGTATGTTCTCCTCTATCATCAGCACGGTGTCAAGCCGGGGATAGCGCAGGATGTTTTTGGGGCTGAAGGAGCTTTTTGTTTTCTGCATGGAAATCACTATATCAATTGATATAGTAACGGTTTTTAAGGGTTTTACTCGGCGAACGGCAGATTTTGGGCCATAAGCGAATCTGCCGCTGAAGGGGTTAAATTGGTTTTGCACCAAAACTTTTGATGGTAAGGCAATGCCAGAAAAATCAAAAAAGCCCCGGATTCCAAAGGAATTAGCCATCAATAAGGCGAGGTTCCGGAAGCTCTACTTTGACAGGGCGGCAGGAAAAGCCTTCTTCACTAAATTTATCGGGAGCCATTTCGTGAAGCTGGCAACCCTAAATCTTGCGCTAACAGGGATAACCCAATCCAAAATAGGGCAAGCCAACTACAGGAAAATAATCAATGCTTACCGCAGGATTGGCAGGAGTTACCTTGACTTCATTTCAGGGAAAACCGATATAATAAAGCACGCGTCATTTTCAAGCAGCATTTCAATGGAAATATGGGATGCTCTCAAGGAAGGCGGTGTTCCGCAGTTAAAGAGGTCAGCATTCCTGAGAACGCACATAGAACTCCTTGAACACTCTGCTGCTGACCTGCAACTGCTAATGCTAAAAGGCATCCACCCGAACTAATAAGCTTCATGCGGCTTCCATTTGATTAAGCCGCAATTCGAAGTCCCCCATTGCATCCAAATTGCCATATCGCTTCTTTTCCAGTGTTTTTGCAAAGCAGCAATCTGCACTTACATACAGTATAATAGCCACCGTGCAAATGCGCGGGGGCTGGTGCAATTGGCCCCGTGCCGGGCGGGCAGGAGCGGGGTAAGCGGGGCATTTTTGGCGGCTGTTTTTTTGCCTCACTGGCATATTTGCACATTTTATTCACTTTTTTAAACCTTTTCAGGATGAATTGTTGCATTTGAGTTTCTGAGGTGAGCCAATGGCAAAGTTCGTGTACATGTTCGACGGGTCAAAAACCCCCAATACCATTGAGTCGCAGTTCCTGCTGGGGAACAAGGGGGCGCAGCTCGCCGAGATGACCAATGCCGGCCTTCGGGTGCCTTACGGCTTTACCATAAGCACAGATTCGTGCAAGCAGTATTACGCAAAGGACAAGAAGTGGCCATCGGGGCTTGACAAGGAAATCAAGAAGGCCGTTTCAAAGCTTGAAAGGAAAATGGGAAAGAAGCTGGGCAATCCCCAAAACCCGCTTTTCCTCTCGGTGCGCTCAGGCTCTTATGTTTCAATGCCTGGCATGATGGACACGGTCCTCAATTTGGGGATGAACGATGTCACGGTAGAGGGCTTTGCAAAGCTCACGAAAAACGAGCGGCCGGCATGGGACTCTTACCGAAGGTTCATCCAGATGTTTGGCGATGTTGTGATTGGAATCGAGCACTCTCTCTTCGAGCACGCCCTGCACGAGATGAAGCAGCAAAAAGGCGTAAAGCAGGACACCGAGCTCTCAGGAGCGGACCTCAAGGCACTCGTTGGCAAGTACAAGGAAATAGTGCTAAAGCACAATGGAAAATCGTTCCCGACAGACCCTGTTAAGCAGCTCGAAATGGGAATCAACGCTGTTTTCGAATCCTGGAACTCGGCAAGGGCAATCAGCTACCGCAGGATAAACAACCTGCGCGGCGATGCCGGCACCGCCGTGAACGTTCAGGCGATGGTTTTCGGAAACATGGGCGATGACTCGGGAACGGGCGTCGCATTCACGCGCAACCCCGCGAATGGCGAGAAGGAGCACTACGGCGAGTTCCTCGTAAACGCCCAGGGTGAGGACGTTGTCGCGGGCATCCGCACCCCTTTGCCAATCGATGACATGAAAAAAACCCACCCCAAAATGTACGCCGAGCTGATAAAAATTTATGAGCGGCTCGACAGCCACTACAAGGACATGCAGGACTTCGAGTTCACATTCGAAAAAGGAAAGCTCTACCTTCTCCAGACCCGCTCCGGCAAGCGTACTGCCAATGCGGCAGTACGAATCGCTGTTGACATGGCAAATGAGAAGATGATTTCGAGGGAAGAGGCCGTGCTGCGCGTAAAGCCTGAGCAGCTCGACCAGCTTTTGCACAAGCAGCTAGACCCCAAGGCAAAGGCCGCGGGCGAAGTCGCCGCAAAGGGAATCGCGGCATCGCCCGGCGCAGCGGTCGGAAAGGTCGCTTTCACGGCGCAGCGCGCCACGGAAATGGCTGGCTATGGCGAGAAAGTGATTCTGGTGCGAACCGAAACAAGCCCCGAGGACATAGAGGGCATGCACGCGGCGAAAGGGATACTCACTGCGCGCGGGGGAAAAACAAGTCACGCCGCAGTTGTAGCGCGCGGAATGGGCAAGCCCTGCGTTGCTGGCTGCGAGGACATCCGCGTGAACGAGGAGCACGGCAGGATGAGCGTCCCTGCAAAGAACCTCGAGTTCAAGGAAGGCGATTTCATTTCAATCGACGGCGCCACGGGCGAAGTGTTCAGGGGCGAGATTGCGCTCATTGAGCCAACGCTCTCAGGTTCGTTTGCCATCCTGATGAAATGGGCGGACTCGTTCCGCAAGCTAGAGATTCGCACAAACGCCGACACTCCGCACGATTCAAAGGTCGCGCGCGATTTCGGCGCGCAGGGCGTGGGCCTTTGCCGCACCGAGCACATGTTCTTCGAGGGCGAGAGGATAAAGGCGGTGCGCGAAATGATACTCGCGCGCAGCGAAGCAGAGCGCAGAAAGGCTCTTGCAAAGCTGCTCCCATTCCAGCGCGCGGACTTCGAAGGAATTTTCAGGGTAATGGACGGCCTTCCGGTCATCATAAGGCTGCTAGACCCGCCGCTGCACGAGTTCCTGCCAAAAGAGGAATCGGACATGCAGGCGCTCGCGCAGGAGATGGGAATAACCCTCGAAAAAGTGAAGGAGATTTCCTCCTCATTGCACGAGTTCAACCCGATGCTGGGCCATCGGGGCTGCAGGCTCGGAATCACCTATCCGGAGATTACCGAGATGCAGGCAACCGCGATTTTCGAGGCGGCGCTAAATGTTGAAAAGGACGGGGTCACGGCGATTCCTGAAATTGAAATCCCGCTGGTTGGGAACGTACAAGAGTTCCTAAACCAGAAGGAAATTGTTCAGGGCGTTGCCAAAAAGCTCGGCGTGAAAGGCAAGGTCGAGTACAAGATAGGCACAATGGTCGAGGTTCCGCGCGCGTGCGTAGTCGCGGCAGAGCTTGCCAAGGAGGTGCAGTTCATCTCCTTTGGAACAAATGACCTGACACAGACAACGCTCGGCTTTTCGCGCGACGATGCGGGAAGGTTCATCAAGGACTACCTTGACAAGGGAATTCTCGAAACCGACCCGTTCGTTTCAATCGACCGCAAAGGGGTCGGGGTGCTGATGAAGATGTGCGTTGATTCCGCGCGGCAGGTGAACCCGAAAATAAACATCGGGATTTGCGGCGAGCACGGAGGCGACCCGTCCTCTGTAGAGTTCTGCCACCAAATCGGGCTTGACAACGTGAGCTGCTCCCCTTACAGGGTGCCGATTGCGCGCCTTGCGGCTGCCCAGGCCGCGCTCAAGGAAAAGAAGGGCAAATCAAAGGGCAAGAAGAAGTAAATGAAAGGGCGGGAATTTCCCGCCAATAATTCCCATTTTTTTATTTAAACAGCGACGAGAGGAAATCCAAAATCCCCTTAAAGAAGCTTGCCACGCCGGTCATCACATTCACAATAAGCCCCTTGGTTTCCCCTTCAGGGGTGAGCCCGGTGTACTTAATTTCCCCAGAGCCCATCGCCTTGAGGAACTCGCCAACCGGGTCTTTTGAGAGGGCAATCCTGTCAATTGTCTTTTCCGCTGCCTTGATTTCAAGGTCGGCGTCCGATTTCGCGCCCTGCAGCACCTTGATTACCTTGCCGCCCTGCGTGTTCACATAGTATATCGAATCCGCCCCGTCGTCAAGGGTTAGGTAAATGTTGATTTTGTTGTTCCCGAAAAGCGAGGTGAGTTGCGGGGGAGCCTTTCCAATCTGCGCGTTCATCTGCTCGATGTACTGCGCCTTTAGCCTGCCGCCCTCAAAATAGCTGTCGGCCAGCTGCTTGTTTTTGGAGAGAATCATAAACCCCGTGTCCTCGGAGAGGGCAAACGGGCACAGTGCCATTATGATTATCCCAGCCGATAAAAGAGCGCAGATTTTCCTGTTCATGTTTCCAATCCTCCCTGATGTGCTTTTGCAGAAGTATTTCACATTGACCTTATAAAAAATGTTTGCTTTTGCGAAAATCATCCGGGCCGATGCCCCGTGGCGGCCTGCTCGCACAGCTTTGTATCAAGCTTTTGCAAAAACGCTTCGAGGTTTCGCTTCTCAAGCTTTAATCCGGCAGCGATTGCGTGCCCGCCCCCTTCGCTCCCATCCCCAATCTCGCCGCACACTTCCCTAAACGCCATTCCGAGATTGATGCCCGCGCGCACAAGGTCCTTTGTCGCGCGCCCGCTGATTTTAAGGCCGCCCTCATCGTTGCTCGCAATCGCGATGATTGGCTTATTGGTTACCACAAGGTTCGAGCCGTAGAGCATTCCCGCGACAATGCCCACGATCGATTCCTCGATTTTGCCGCTCGCATCAAAATAGTAGAACGCCGCGCGCTCCTGCAATCCGCTTTTTAGCACGAATTCAATCCCGTCGCGCAGCTGCCTTCTGTGCTCGGCCATCAGCAAAAGCGCCTCGTGATACTTCGCCCCCCTATCGCCCATGCACACCCCGATTGCGATGTCGGCCTCCCCATGCCTTCCACAGGCATTGCAAAGGGTCGAAAACTCCTTTGCCTCGCTGCACGGGCTGTGGATATCCTCTGCGGGAAATGAGTACACTTCACCGAAGAGCTCGCCTATTTTCCACTCAGGCACGCCGAATTTGTCAAGATGCAGGATTAGCGCTGTCGAGAGCCTGCTCTTCTCCTCCTTGCTAAGGTCGATGTAGTTTCTCGCCCTCCCGCCTTTTGGGGTGGTTTCGCGCGGCTCGATTTTGTTCTCGCGCAAAAACCTGATGCAGTTCTGCTCATTTGCCGTGAGCTCGGGGAGCATGGGCGAAGTTGAGTACATCAAAAACTGCACGAGCGGCCTTGTCACGCGCCCATAGAGCCGCAGGTCCTTCTCGACGCGAACAATCCCAGCCTCGCTCCCTTCCTTTACGATTTCCGCGTTGAGCCCGATTAGCTTTCCGGAAAAATCCTGCACATCCCCGACCGCGCCGACGAGCGCGAGGGGCAATAGGTCGATGTTTTTTTTATTGAGCGCCTTGGCAAACAAATACGCGATTCCCGAGGCGGAGATTTCGTTTCCCCCATTTATCCCGAAATCAAAAGGCGTGAAGTGGTTCGGGTGCTGCACCTCGGTCTTCTGGTGGTGGTCGAACACGAACAAGTTGTCGCCGAACTCTTCCTTGAGGTATCCGAGCTGGCCCGAACCGAAATCGACGAAAACGTAATTCTTCCCAAGGCCCCGAATTTCCAAAATCGTTTCCTTGTACAATTGCTTCACCCACCTCTTGGTGGCCTTCTTCCCTTCGCGCAGAAGCGCCTTGTACATTATCGCCCCCGATGAGCAGCCGTCCGCATCATAGTGGTGCACCACGACAAAATCGTCCCGTTCGCGCACGCGCTGCGCGAGCTCGTCCATTTTTTCCTTCCAGCCCATGGAATGAATTTTCCCCCTAATGGTATTTATTAATTGCCCCCCCGGGTTCGGTGCCGGTGCGCGCTTGGGTTTCGGATGCCATACTTTGTCTTCCATGGCCTTTCTCCAATTGGCGCTGCGCACAAGGCTCTTGAAAAGTTTTTTCTTCCCTGCGCAAGGCTTTTTTGAAATGCTCCGTGAGCCCTGCCTGCCATCAACTCCGAAATAGAGGCCTTCAAGTTCGCCAATGGCTATTTTCGGATGGCGGGCGCGCAATATTGCAAGCACTTCACTTTTGTTCCCGCCTTCGCGGAAGAGCCTTAGCACAAAAAGCTTTCGGTCATAGGCAGATTTTGGCATTGCCTCTATTGCCATATGTTAGGATTGTTTTATGGGCTATATTAATTTTACAATGCCTGCCCAGTCTGCCTTAAAACCATTTTCCGCCACAAATCTATCCATGGGCATAATCGAGACCATAATCGAATTCCTCTCCGGCCGCAAAAAAGGGGCAGCCGGCCGGCCGGATTTTGCGCAGGCGCAGAAAATCGCCTCCGATGAGCTCGCGCTAAAGGAAAAGGGGCTCTCGGAATTCGCCTCGCTAAAGTTCGCGGAAATAAAGCACCTGATTTCCCGCCTCTCAAAATCCGCCGCCTATCTCGATTCACAGAAAATCGATTTGAGCGCGGGCAACGAGGCGCTGCGCAGGATTGTTTCGACCTCGCAAAAAAACCTCGCAAGGCAGCTAAAGGGCCTCTCCCAAAAGCTCGCCCCGCCCGCGGCGATAAACCCCGATTCGGTGCGAGAGTACTGCTCGCGGGCGATGCAGGCAATTGCAAACGATTTGATGCCCTACTGGAAAAACATCGCGCTTGCAAAAATCCTGCTAAAAGATGAGGTAAAAGAAATCGGCGACAACCTCAAAGAGCTCGCCCTTGCAATCGAGGTTCTGGGCGCAAAATGCTCGGATGCGAAAACCCGTGAGTTCACGCGCCTTGCAGTTATTTCGGAAAGGATTTCAAGCGCGTCGCAGCTTGCGCAGGAACTCGAATCCAAAGCAGCGTCCGGCAAAAAAGACCTCGCCGCGGCCCAGGCCGAGCACTCATCGCTCTCGCGCTCGCTTGAGGAAAAAAAGGGTTCGCCGCAGGCAAGCCAGCTAATTGAACTCGATTCGCAAATACGGGAGTTCGAATCCAAAAAGGAGGAAGTGGTCTCGCGGCTCAACTCCGCGCTCGCCCCGCTTGAAAAGGTGCTAAAGCGCCTTGCCCCGATTGCCGAATCCGGCGATGCGCTCACCGCCCGCGAAAATGAGGTGCTCGCACTCATGCTCGAAAACCCGGCGGGGATGATAATTTCCGACCCCAAGGGCGAAGTTGCAAGGCAGGTTTTTTCGAAGGCAAAAGAGCTGGTACAGAAAGGCTCGATTTCGCTAAAGGACTCGGAAAAGCAAAAGCGCCTCGATGGCCTTGATGCGCTCATCGCAAAGGATTTCTTCTCCGAGTATTTCTGGGAGATGAACAGGGCGCAGGCCGAGCTTGCGCAGGCCCAAAAGGAGCGAGCGGGCCTCACGCTCTCCTCTGAAATAGGCAAGCTCGAAGCATCCCTAGCTTCAGCAAAAAAACGGCTCGAAGAAGCAAAGTCCGGCCTTGAGAGGGCGCAAGGAGAGCTCGCGCTCAACGCTTCAAAAGAATCGGCGCTGCGCGAGGAGTTTGCCGCGCTCTTCAACTCGGTTTTCAGGGGCGGGCCGCAAATTGCGGAAAAATAAAATCAGGGCATTGGCGCTTTTGGAAATCCGGCCGGTCAAATTTTGACAGTGCGGTCCATGAACTGCTCGATTGTCTGCGTGAGGTTCTTGCTCTCCTCATAATCGGGGCTCAGAAGTATCGCGGAGGCGTTAAATGAACTCGCCTTTCCAATAAGCACGTGCACGAATTTCTCGACAACAGCCGAGTCGTTGTAGACCGCAACGGTGGTAACGGAATCTAGCACTATTAGCGCGTTCTTTTTCTTCTGCGACGATTGCAGTTCCTCGAGCTTTTTTTCGATTAAAAGTATGCATTCCATCAGTTCCGAGGGTGAGTTGATGTAATCCACGTTCGGCTCGTTGACTATTTTCGCCCCCGAGTTCACCGAAATGAGGTCGATAAAATACACGCTCTCAAGGCTTTTCTTGTCCTTGCTAAAGTCCGCGAGCAGGCGCGGGTAGCTCATGTTAAGGCTTATGTAGATTATGAACTGGTCGGGGGTGTTGTACTTTGATATTATGGAGTTCTTTATCGCGGTGTAGTTCTTGGGTTCGACGAGCACCATCGCTGTGAATGGAAATGTGAGATCATCAAGCGCCTTTGCAACGCGCAGCTCTACCTCGCTTTGCTTGCCAAGAAAGCGCCGCACCTTCTCCTCGCTCCACTGCTCCCCGGCCCTTTTCTCCTCTGGCGTTGGCATATCATTTCACCTCGTCAAAGAGCTCTGCCTTTGCAAGTATTCGCACGCCATCGTTCCCGATTTTCAGGGGCTTAAGCGTCTCCATTATTTCCGTGTTTCTCATCTTCAGCACCGCAACGCTTCGCACGAACCTGTTCTTCAGCCTCGTGTGGTATAGGAGTATCACGCCGTCCGCGACGTACTCCTCAAGCCCATATAGGGACGATTCGCGGTCAAGGCTTATTTCATTTGTTATAATCGCGGTCACATTTAGCGTGCGCAGCATTTTTCCAAGCGAAACAATCCTCTTTCTGGCGTCAAGTTCGCGCTCGAAAAAGAGGCGGAATATCACGCCCGGGTCGATTATGAGCCTTCGCGCGTTGATTGCCTTCACATTGTCCTCGATTGCGACCTTGAGCCTTTCAAAGTCATAGAGCTCAACTGTGACAATTACAAGCTTTCTTTCGGCGACAAGCTTTTTTAGGTCCCAGCCGAATTCGAGCGCGCCCTGGAAAATAACGTCCTCGCTCTCCTCGAGCGAAACATAGACCGCATTCTCGCCAAACTTTGCGGCCCCCTCGTGCACGAACTGCCAGCACAGGATGGTCTTTCCAGAGCCCGGGTCGCCGCTTAGCACCACAAGGTTGCCGCACGGAATGCCGCCATACATGAGCTCATCAAGGCCCGGAACGCCCGAGCTTATCCTTTCTACCCCGCGGTGCTTTTCAACTGCCATTTTCTTGCCGCTCCTTTCGCGATTGCCAATGAATAAGCCAAATCCAGTATTAAAGTGTTTTGTTGGGCGCGTGCAACTTTGCAAAAGCGCGGAGGTTGCGGCTACCAGCCCCTGTCCAAACCCGCCCACACCCAAAAGACTTTTATTTTGCGGAGGCGTACTGTTAATTGATTTTATGGGAAAAGCAAGGGACAGGCTCGTTGATGCGGCGCGAAGGCTAATTGTTGCGGGCACATCGGAAAGCGAGGCGGTGAAGAGCATAACCGAAATCGGCCTTGGGAAGGCGGAGGCAAAATCGATTGTCGCCGAGGCAAAAGCGCTCGCAGCGCGCGAAGGGCCGCCCCAGAAATCCGGCCAGCAATCCGCATCCGCGAACTTTTGGGACGCGCCTGTGGGGTCATATTTTGGCGATTTGCACGGCGGGGCGTATGTGAACAAGTCCAAGGGCCTGCTCTCTTTTTTCAGGTGGTTTGCGAAGTAGAAGCTCTTGGCGGCTTCAGCCTTTCGCATCAAGCGGCGAATCCGCGATTATTTCCCGAATTTTCCTGCGCCCGCCGGTGCGAAGCTTTGGGATGTAGCTTTTCTTGAAGGGCGAGATTTTTTTCCAAAGCGATGGCTGGCCAGCCGGCGCCGCCTTCCTGAACGCCTGTGCGGGGCGCGGCTGCGCCTTGTTTTCAGTTTCCTGCTCCTGCGGCGCGTCCTGAACCGCTGCCTGCTCCTCTTTTTTCGGCGCCTGCGCCTTTTCGGCGCCTGCCACGCTCGCGCTCTCTGCTATGACCTGCCGCGCCTCATCCTCCCTAAGGCCGAGCTCAATTAGGGTTGAGATTATCTCATCTTGCGGCGTGTTCAGCTCCGCGAGCTTTCTTGCGCCGCGAATGGCCGCCGCCTTCTTCTTCTCATCCATCATAAGGTTAAACGCCCCGTTGCAGAGCACAACAATTAGTGTTTCCCGCTTTTTAATCCTTAGCTGGATTGCCGCCCAAAACATTTGGGGCGAAATTTAGTGCGCGCCGCTGTCAAGCGAAATTGCTTTTCCTGAAAATTCCCCGATGCCTGCAAGAAAGCGCGCGCGCACCGCTTCAAGGCCAGCCGCGGTTTTTCCCTCCATTCTCACGATGAGCTTTGGCTGGGTGTTCGATGCGCGCAGCAGTGCCCAGCCGTCATCGAAAACCACGCGGCACCCGTCTATTGAAATCACCCTGTATTTTTTGGAGAAATATTTTTTCGCCTTTTCAACGAACGCGAACTTTTCCGAATCCGCAAAATCAATCCTGTACTCGGGGGACGACGCATAGCTTGGCATTTCCGCGGAAATTTCGCTCACCTTCTTTTTGGATTGCGAGACTATCTCAATTACTTTCGCCGCCGCGAGCAGTGCGTCGTCAAATCCGTACCAGCCGTGCGCGAAGAACATGTGGCCAGACATCTCGCCCGCGAGCGCCGCCTTCTCCTTTTTCATCTTCGCCTTGATTAGGCTATGGCCGGTCTTCCACATGATTGGCCTGCCCCCAAGCGAGCTGATATATTCTCCAAGAGCCTGCGAGCACTTGACCTCGAAAATTATTTTCGCGCCCGGCACCTCCTGCAGGGTTTTTTTCGCAAGAATCCCAAGCAGCCTGTCCCCATAAAGCAGGGCCCCTTTTTCGTCCACCACGCCGAGCCTGTCAACATCGCCGTCAAAGGCGATTCCTATCTCCGCCTTTTCCTGCACGACCCTTTTTTTTAGCTCGGCGACATTTTTTTCCTGCGAAGGGTCGGGGATGTGGTTTGGATAGCCGGGGATTTTTTCGCAGTAGAGCTCAACCACATCACATCCGAGCATCCGCAAGAGCTTCGGGCCCAAATCCGATGCCATGCCGTTGCCGGCATCGACAACCACGCGCACTTTTCTCTTCACACGCACCCTTGAGGCGATGTCCTCCAGATACGCCTTGCCGACATTTTTTTCCACGACCTTGCCTGTCTTTTTTGCGGTTGTGAATTTTTCCGCAATTGCCATTTTCCCAAGCTTTTGTATTTCTTTGCCAAAAATCGCGTCCTTTCCTACAAGCACCTTAAAGCCGTTGTACTGCGGCGGGTTGTGGCTTCCGGTCACATTTATCCCGCCGTCCAGCTTGAGCTTGTGCACTGCATAGTACAATTCCGGAGTTGCGGTTTCGCCCACAAACGTGACATTGACCCCCGTGCTTGTTATGCCGCCGATGAGCGCTTTTGCAATCCGCGGGCTCGTGGTGCGGTTGTCCCTGCCGATTGCAACCGTGGGCGAGGCTTTTTTTGCGGCGCGCTTCACAATTGAGCCGTACGCCTTTCCTATGCGCGATGCGGTATCGTCATCGAGCTCCTCATTTAGCCCGCGGATGTCGTACTCGCGGAAAATCTCGGGGTTCATTGATTGAAATGGAACCTGAAGTGTATTTATGCGTTCTGGTGCCAAGGGCTTTGCTCTAAAAGTCTTCGAAAAAGCCGACTTTAGGAGCAAAAAAGGCACTTTAGGAGCAGATTATTTTTGATTTAATTTTCTCCATAATCGGTTAAAAATTTCTGCACGAACCCATTATTTTGTGTTTCCATTTCGGTGTAAAATCCTTTCAAGGTTAATATTCTATCAGATGACAAAGTTAGTTTTTTGTCTTTGTAATTTGAGCCTTGTTCAGAGAGTAAATATTGCACAGTGGCATAATGCCTATTTACTATTTCTACTGTTTTTTCGATGGAGTTTATTTCACCTTTAGAGTCTGCGCTATTTTCTTCTGCTTCAACTCCATATTTACCATCCCGATATGGGGTAGCTACCCCCCTTATCGACCCAAAAAAAGGTTTTTTTATTTCGTCCCCTACACTTTTAAGATTAGCCTCCCATTTTTTGAAATAAGTTTTCCAATGGCTGATACAAACTACTGCTTTTGTTTCGTTTTCATTAATCCAATATTTGAGAAATTGATTATATTTATCAGTCGAGTGTATGTTTTCAAGGATGGTCTCATCCATAACCATTTTTACCTCTAAGTCCCCCATCGATTATCCCCTAAAATAAAGAATAGTTGAGTTAACCCTGAAATACAGTATTGTTTAGTTCTTTGAAGTAGTCAATTATAGTGCCTTCTATTGGGTCGACACTGATAACTCTTAGTGGAGAGGCTCTGGCATAAATGACTTTGGCGTATCCTTTATACCTAAAGGATTCATTTGTCTCTATCGTTTTTTCCAACTTAGCCCTTACTTCTTTCTGAGCATTTGGCGATAAATCTTCTACCTTTCTTATCCTAATTTCATATATCTCTTCCAGTCCTTCACCCATAAAACCCAGCTCCTGCGTATTCATTGTTCCATCGAATGTAATGATTGGTCTTTAACATATTTTAACTTATACTATTGAGAGGTTTGATTAACCTCGATTTTTTCATAAATTCTTATTAGCAACCTCGTGCATTATTTGTGCACGAGGTGTTTTTTCGTGTCTGATGGTCAGTTGAGTTTTGAGCAGTCGATGTTAAAGCAGGC
>Ga0209515_10002371_pt1 | contig 29163 bp, 21 predicted proteins | sample Subgroupgradi54m_FD_187454 | JGI IMG/M metagenome (GOLD analysis project Ga0209515, IMG submission 187454) | Subsurface groundwater microbial communities from S. Glens Falls, New York, USA - GMW60B uncontaminated upgradient, 5.4 m (SPAdes)... ... | reverse complement strand
TAGGAATGTATATTCGCAACATTGTCAAAGACATTTTTCTAGCTTCTTTAAAACGTTTTGAAATCACAGATACCAAAGACATATTTGTCCTTTTGTACCTAAAAGAAAACGACGATCAAAAAACAACAACCCCCATGATGGCAGTCTTTGTAAAAGGAAAGCTAATGGACACTATCGATGTGGGCGAAATTGTAGCGGTTTGAAATAGATAACATCAAAAGATCATGGAACAGCAAACAATAGATAAGATAAAACAAGGGGTAATCACCATTTTACTAGGTGCAATTGCTTCTTTGATTCCTTTTTATTTCCAAACTAGTGCAATGACAACTGCAAATGAAAAGATCAACACAGAGCAAAGTAGCTTTATCGAACAAACTCGGATACGGGTGCATGAAATGGAAATTAAAAGCGCAATTGACGATACAGAAATAAATCAGATTAAAAATAGTTTGGAGAGAATTGAAAAGAAAATAGATCGTTTAATTGAAAAAAATACAGTTCCCTAAGTTAAACTGTTTGTTGAGTAGTTTGTACTAAATAAAATCTTTCAGATGTATTAACTTAAGAAGTTATAATAAGGATAAGAAAAAAGAACTTAACTTAATCGAGGGGTCGAAGTTAAGATCAAGGCAGAGAGAATGAACGTTTCAGCTCGTGGGTAAACGATAACTTTAAAGAACGTTCTTCTTTCTGCCTATCTTCTTTATTTTTTTTATTACCACCGCAAAAATAATCTAATTTTTAATGAAAAAGCAACACATTCTATTGATTTTTGGTATCGGTATTATCAGCTCTTTGGGTGTGTATCTCTATTTAAGATATTCTAGCTTTCAAAAAAATATTGTCAGAGTAGCTAAAAAGGAATTAGAAAAATGGACTTCACTTTCTGAAAAGTCCGTAAATGCAAGTAGTACACTTGTAAAATATTGGAAAAGTGTCGGAATTCATTTTAATTCTAATCAAATGCAAAGTGAAGCTGTTCAATCTAATTATCCTTGGTCGAGTGCCTTTATTTCCTATTTGTTTTTTAAAGCAGGAGCAAAAGAAAAGTTTCCTTATGCTAGTTCACATAGCGGATATTTTCAAGTAGCAAAAGCAAACAGAGATATTAAATCAGCCCCACTTCGAGGATTTAGAATCAATGAATATGCTCCCAAGGTTGGTGATTTAGTGGTGTATTCTAGGGAGTTAGGAGCTGGGTATGATACAACAGGATTTTTTGCTTCTCATGGAGAATTGGTAATAGAAATCGGCAACGGATTTATTAAAACAGTTGGTGGAAATGTGAGTAATACCGTAAAGTCTTCACGCTACACAACGAATCAAAAAGGAATGATTACAAAAAATGAACATCCTTTTTTTATGGTCATCCAAAATAATATCAGATAATCTGATAAACAGGTAATCAACTCAATAGTAAAATTTAAAAATCATGGCAACAGTAAAAAAGAAAGCCAAAGTGGTAAAAAAGGTTAAAGTGGCAAAAGAAGTATTGATATGGAAAAAACATCCCGATGGTGGACACTATGCTTCCTATAAGCTGGGTATTATCATGCGTTACAAAGGAAAGTACAGTTATAAGACATCTTACCAATATTGTTACAATGCTAAAAATTTAGCAGAAGCAAAATCAAAAATTGATCAGTATACATTTAAAAAGATAAGCAAATAATTAAAGAAGAAAACATCAATCAATGACACAAATTTTAACAATAGGTGATTCAAATAAACAAATGAAAAAAAATGAAAAAGTTAGTATTAATCCTTACAGGTGGAGGAGCAAAAGGAGCATTCCAAGTGGGCGCATGGAACAAGATTCTACAAGAGGGTCTTAATTTCGAGGGTAAAAAGCAAAAAATAAAAATTCCTCATGCAGTCTTTGGCGTTTCAGCAGGAGCTTTGAATGGAGCAATGATTGCGATGGGTAAAAATACAGAACTCGTAAAACTGTGGAACAATATCGCAGGAAAGCCTCAAGAAATTTTTAGAAGTGATTTTCTAACAACTCAAGATGGTAAAACGTCACTCGATATAAAGGCGGTTGAGAAATTCTTATTATCAGATTTAACTCTGTTTCAAAAAATAGGGTTACTATTCAAAAATAGTCGTTCAAGGACTGTACAAACGCTACTTAAAAAACTAAAATCTGTTCCAGCACTTGCAAGTAATGATCCGTTATTTAAAAAAATACAGCAGTTAATCCACATAAAGGACATTAAAAGCGAAAATTTTCAAACAGGAGCTGTTTCGTTGACCAACGGAAAGTATTATTCCATGAAACATACTGATTTTAGTTGTGATTCCGATCTTCAAAATGCGGTTTTGGCTTCATCTACCATTCCTTTGCTATGGTCTGCGGTTGAAAGCGTAAATACACAAGGATTTGAAATAAGTGATTTAGTTGACGGAGGAATCAGAAATATTAATCCAATAGGCGATGCTGTCAACTACATCAATCAAAAAAATGACAACCATGAGTACTATTTTTTAATTATTTCGTGTCATTCAAAGTCCATTGAAATAATGGAGCAACCAGCAGATTTACTCACTGTTTTAAAACGAAGCATTTACGATATAGCTTTCAATGAAATAGGTGATACAGATTTAAATGAATTTTTACGAATTAACGAATTAGTAAAACAAGCAGAATCAAAAGGAATTGATTTGTATTCTAATAGTGGACGAAAACTAAAAACCTTTCACGTTAAAATTATACAACCACTTCGTCAATTGGGTTCTGCTTTAAATTTTTCACGCTCCACAGTAATGGATTCGTATTTACACGGATACGAAGTAGCTCAATCGGTTATTGAATCTCCAAATTGGGATTAAAAAAACAGTAGATTTAAAAAAATAGTATGCTGAATTCTTTTATTTATAAAGGATTCAGCATTTTTTAATCAAAACAGTAAAAAACGAGGGTCGAAGTAATTTATAATTACTTAATTGCAAAACAAATCAGATGAAAACCAATAAAAACAACTGTTTAAAGCGTTTAGATACACAAACATACAACAAATATAGTGTTCACGTATTCCATTTTCAAAAACGAATTCATAAGGGAAATTATGCAAATAATTATTCCCATGAAAAAAATAGCTGAACATCGTTTACAACTAGCGAAGGAAAAATTACGAATTAAACTTTCTTATGAAAAATTAATTCAACTTCCTCAATACAGTAAATTAAACATTGAACAATACGAACAACTTATAACAAGTGTTGAAGTGATTTGTATCGTTCTTATCGATTCGTACATCAACGGAACAAACTTTTAAGTTATGAGTAATTTAACATTTTTCAAACAATTCGCACCCAAAAGTAAAGAGAAAAACTTTAATGGAATAAATACAGTTATTTATACACGTGTTTCTCATTCTTCGCAAGAAGATAATACGAGTTTAGAATCTCAAAAAAAATACTGTGAAAGTTTTGCAGAAAAAAAAGGATTTAACGTAGTAGAATACTTTGGGGGTACACATGAATCAGCTAAAACGGACGATCGAAAAGAATTTAACCGTATGCTTTCCTTTGTGAAGCGTTCAAAGAATGTTACATACATAATTGTATATTCTTATGAGCGTTTTTCTCGTTCGGGTGTGGGTGGAGCGCAAATAGCGGACGAATTACTAAAAAATTATGGGGTTATTACTCTCGCTGTTACACAGGAATTAGACCCTAGAACTCCAGCTGGTTCTTTTCAACAAAAAATATTGTTCTTGTTTGGTCAAATGGACAATGAAATGAGAAGGGATAAAACCGTAACAGGAATGCGTGAGTTGTTATTAAAAGGCTATTGTCCCTATTCTATTCCTAGAGGTTATATCAATTTAAACAAAGGAAAAACCGTAGAACAACAAATTGTAATGAGTGAGGAAGGAAAAATCATTCAAAAAGCATTTATTTGGAAAGCGGAACAACAAATGCGTAATAGTGAGATTATTAAACGGCTTTCAAAATTAAATGTTAAAATCGATGAACGTAGATTAGGAGAAATGTTTGCAAATCCTTTTTATTGCGGGGTAATTGTTTCAAAAATGATTCCCGATCAAGTAGTACAAGGAAACCACCAACCAATGATTAGTAAAGATGTTTTTTTACGAGTAAACAATGTTGTAACAGATGCACGAATTCATCCCGTTACACATAAATTAGACGATGTAAATCTACCCCTTAAACGCTTTGTTAAGTGTGGAGCGTGTGAAGCACCAATGACAGGGTTTTTAGTGCGTAAAAAGGGGTTATATTACTATAAATGTAGAACTAAAGGGTGTAACTGTAATAAAAGCGCAAAACAGCTACACGAACAGTTTAAAGAACTTTTACAAGAGTTCCATATTCAAGAACATGAAACCGATTTAATTAAACAAGGAATTCTTGAATTTTATAACACGCTCTTTGAAGAACAGTTTGAGAACCAAACAATCCAAAAAGCAAAAGCAAGTGAGTTAAAAAAGACCTTAGATATTGTGGAAGAAAAATTTGTAATTGGGGATATTAATAAAGAACTCTACACCAAATACAGTTCAAAATACAATCAAGAAATACAGGAAATAGAGGAATATTTGCAAAAAATACCCAATGGGAGTTCTAACCTCGAAAAGTGCTTAAATTTCGTGATGAAATTCTGTGAAAAACCCCTAAAATGGTGGGAAAACGCAAACATCAGTGATCGAACTATAATACAAAATTTACTCTTCCCTAAGGGAATCATTTATAACTCCATTAGTGGTAGAGTTCTAACCAAACAAGTTAATGCGATATTTGCTCCAATCCCAGAGTTATTAAGGGTTTTGAAAGGAAATAAAAAAGGAGAAAATACTGCTTTGAGTACTTTCTCCTCTCGAGTGACCCCGACAGGATTCAAACCTGTAACCCTCAGAGCCGAAATCTGATGCGCTATTCAATTGCGCCACGGAGCCGTTTGAAGAATCTCTTCTTCGTCACAAATGTAACTACAGAATGACAATTCACCAAGTAGATTTCCATTTTTATTGGATTTTATTGAAATTTCAAATATTTTTGGAATTAATTCGTTGTATCTTGCAAACAAAAAAATAATGAAGTTTCTTTTTGCTCTTTTTTTATCATTGAATTTAAGTGCCCAAATTGGTACAGGGGAATGGCGTATGCATGTACCTAATCAAACTGGTATTGACGTGGTTGTCGGAGAAAATGTCGCTTATACAGCTTTTGAAAACGGATTAATGGAATACGATATTGCTTCTTCTGAAGTGAGTTTATGGACTGCTGCTAATTCGCTTTCTGATATAACCCTAACGTGTTTAAAATATTATAATGATAAAAAAGCGCTTTACATTGGGTATGAAAATGGAAATCTTGATAAAATTACCAATAATAAAGTAACAAATATTCCTGCAGTTCGATTAGCACAAGTCTCAGGATCTAAAAGAATTAACAAAATTGTTGAATATAAAAACTATATTTACTTAGCTACTGGGTTTTCAATTGTAAAAATTGATCCGATAAAAGATGAAGTTCGAGATACTTATTATCCAACAAATGGTGACGATCCGATTTTAGATTTATCATTTCGAAATGATTCTATATTTGCATTAACTTCTACAAAAATGTATAGAGGTTTTTTAAAATCACCTTCTTTAGCAGATCCTTCTCAATGGATTATTGATTCTAGATTACCTGTTATTTCATCTGGACTTGATATATATAGTGATCTTGAAATGATTAATGACCAATTGTTTGTGCTTTATAGTTGTGCATTATATGGTGCTGATTCGGTGTATCAAATAAAAAATACAGGAATCGATTTGGTAACTGCTCCTAATTCTGGATACCAAATTAATTCAATTGATAATCTAAAAGGAAAATTAGCGCTTAATACAGACTGGGGAGTAATTATTTACAATCCTGATTTTTCAACTTACATCATCGAAAGTTTTGTGAATAATCCAAGTATTAGTATCGAAGCAAATCATTCATTTTATGACGATAAGAATATTTGGGTTGCTGATAAAAACAATGGATTAATAAAATATGATAATTCGAATGTAACTATAATAAAATTTGAAGGACCTAAGAAAAAAAGTTTTTATGCGATGGATTGCCAAAAAGGTAAATTGGCAATTGCTGGAGGAGGTTTAAATGGACATGGAATGACCTATAATTCAACAGGTGTTCATGTTTATGAAGATGAAAAATGGAGCATAAAAGATGTTTACAACCAAAATCTTTTAAAAGGAAAAAATGCTTGGGATTTTTTAAGTGTTGCTATTAATCCGACGGATACCAAAAAAATGGCAATAGGTTCTTTTTCTGATATGGCATTGTCTTTATTTACAGATGGTGATCAAATTTCTAACGTTTTTACACCTGAAAACTCTCCGCTAGAGTCCACGATTTGGAACTCGGAAGCAATGATTAACGATCTTCAATACGATACGCAAGGAAATTTATGGATCGCCAATAGTTATTGTTTAAATCCTTTAAAAGTTTATACAAAAGATAATGAATGGCAAACTATTAGCCTAGGAAATGCATATATGAATAAATCCATTTATCAAATAGCAATAGATTACAATGGAAATAAATGGATTTCTGTTGGTGATGTAGGTTTGGTAGCTTTAAATGATAATAAAACGATTACCGTTTTAACAGATGATAAATTGAAATTACTTAATTCAGGGGAAAATTCAGGTGCATTGCCTTCCAATCATATTACTGCTTTGGCTGTTGATTTTGATAATGAAATTTGGATTGGAACAGATAATGGTTTTGCTATTTTATATAATTCTGGAAATGTATTTGATGCTGCAAATGGGAATTATAATGCACAGCGAATAAAGGTAGATGTAGATGGAAATGTAGAATATCTTTTAGGAAATACTTCAATTTCTGATATTGAAGTTGATGGAGCAAATAGAAAATGGTTTGGTACTGAAAATGCAGGAATGTTTTTACTTTCACCTGATGGATCTGAAATTTTACAGAATTTTACTACTGAGAATTCCCCATTAATTTCAAATAATATAATCGATATGAAATTTGATCAATCTACTGGAGAATTATTTATTGCTACTGATAAAGGATTAGTTTCATATCGAACGGATGCTACTTATCAAGATGTTGAATATTCGTCTGTTAAAGTATTTCCTAATCCAGTGAAACCTGATTTTTCAGGACCGATTACCATTCAAGGAATTAAATATGATTCTGATATTCATGTTACTGATGTAGCGGGAAATCTAGTTTATAAAACGACATCTAACGGAGGAACAGCAACTTGGAATGGAAAAACGATGGAAGGAGAAAGAGTGAAATCTGGAGTGTATCTTTTTTGGACAGCGCCAAATGTTGGTAAAGGAAGAAAAGTTGGAAAAGTCGTCGTAATTAATTAAAAGAATAGTCAATTTTCTAAAATGAAAAATACTGATCGGGCTATTTTATTAAACCGAATATCATATAGTGAAAGTAGCTTAATAGTAACATTTTACACCTTTGAAAATGGTATTCAAAAGTTTATTTTTCAAGGGGGTAAGAAAAAAGCACATCAATTATTTCCTTTGTCTCTTTCTGAAATTACGTATTACAAAAGACCTGATAGTGATTTAGGAAAATTAACTTCTACTGAAAGCTATTGTCAATTAAATGAAGTCCCTTTTAATGCTGTTAAATCAACAATCGCATTTTTTGTTGCCGAAGTGTTATTAAAATGTTTAAAAACGGAAGAGTCTGAAGAGGTATTATTTACATTCCTAGAAGGCGAAATAATTCGATTAGATAAAGCGGTTGATTTTACCTATTTTCCCGTTTTATTTTTAATTAAATTCTCTCATTTTTTAGGTATTTATCCTCAAAAAGAAAATATTGAAAGTCCCTATTTTAATTTGATGGATGGAATTTTTACACAAGTTAAACCTGAAGGCGATATTTTTTATCATGGAGAAGCTGTTGAGTTTATTGCAAGTAATGTTATTCATTATGATTCAGAATTAATACTTTCAACTTCAAAAAAAGTAAGAGAAGAAGCGCTACACATCATGATTCAATATTATCAATTGCATATTCCTCAATTTAAAGAATTGAAAACTTTAGAAGTGATTCGTGAAATATTATATACTTGAGAGAATTTTAGGATCAACGAAAAAGTTGGGGTCTAAAACTTTCATATCATAATAGAATGAAAAATAATATATTTTAGCGAAGCGCTAATTTAGAATTGGTCTTTCCACAGAATTAGCTGTAAATTTTTCCGTAATCGCGTTTCGCTTTTTCTGCGAAAATTAGCGTGAAGGAAAGTATTTACGAGCGGTTTCACTTCGACATGAGGATTTTCAAGTTCATAGAACTATAATTTATAAATAGATGAAGTGAAAAAATCCTTGGAAAGATCCTTGATTTTTGCTTACTTTTCATCAAGGAAAAGTGAGAGAATAATAGCATTATTAAGGTTAACAAGTTTAATTTATACTTATGATTTGAAGTAGAAATATTTTTGATCCCAAGAAAATGGATGTGATTCGTATTTTATAAACGAACGTCTCTTTTATGAATTACTATTTCGTTTTTTTCGGCTCAATTTTGCTTGATAATGCATTTTTCAATCCTGTCCATTCTACTAAATGCATTTTTATATTACCAACTGGAATTTTAGCTTTTACTAGAATTGGAATTCTGTTTTCATCATTTGTAATCCAAAAATTTACATCACTTTCATTTTTGAATAATCTTCCTGTTTGAATTACTGGAACAAACTTGTGGCAATTAAATTTTCCTTTTTTAATTGAAATTTCTTCATTCCCAACAAATTTAATTTTTAATAAAAATATTTCATCGTCCATAAAACATTTAAATTCGAAAGTATCGTTTACTTTCATTGTTTTAAAATTCAATGTTCGAGCATAATAAAAAGCTGAAATCATATCTTGAATACCTAATGTTGTTTTGAATTCTTTTGTTCCGCCAACATTTACTTTACTTTTATCTTGGTGAAACGTATAATCTTGATTAATCTTATAGCCTCCTTCATCCACTCTTCTTACAAAATACCAAGGGAAAATACCTTTTTTATCAATATAACTTTCGTAAGTGTCTAAAACTTTAAAAATAGAATTAAATCCTCCTAATGTTTTACCAGTACCTTTCACGTGTAATAATTCTCGATCAGCTCCTTTTTTAGTTGTCGATTTCACTTCTAATACTGCTTCTCCAGCATCTATAAATCCATAAGATATTCGATAACGAAGAATTTCTCCCACTTGAAAAGCTTTATTTGAAACTACAGGATACGTAATTAATGAACTACTTGTCATGCTAAAAAAAAGTATAATCCATCCACTAAATAAAAGGATTTTTTTCATGTTTTCTAATTGTTAGATTTTTGTTAAAACAAAGCGTATGCCAACTTTATTTATATTAATATACAATAAATTTCTGAAAAATCTGTTATTATAAGGGTTTTTAAAAATACTAACGTCTTACTTATAATTTACTACAATTTTAAAAAGTAGAATTTATGATAAAGAAACGCTTCGTATTATTTTTTATTTTGGCATTTACATTCTTATTTTGTGCATGTAAAAAAATTAAACAACAATTACAAAAAAAAATAAATTCAGATAATTATATTTTTTCACCCATTATACCTGAAAATTCCGATGATTATCCTTTATGTGTTTGGAGTAATCCTTCTCAGCCAAATCCAGGTAAAATTCCTCCAGTAATATTTTATGCACCTCATCAAGATGATGAAACTCTTGGTATGGGAGCTTCAATTTCTGAACATGTTAGAAAAGGTCGACCTGTTTATGTGGTGTTATTGACTGATGGGGCAAACATCAATATGTTGAAACATATTCAGACTAAATATAATTCATACGCTTCTATGAAAGACGTAGTGAATGCTCGGAACAATGAGTTTATAGCTGCTTGTAAAGCATTAGGTGTTAGTAATATTTTTATTTCTAACTTGGGTAAAGGTTTTTCTGAAAAAGAAGGAGTCGAGGAATTAAAGGAAAACTTTATTCAGACAATAAAATATTTTAATAATTGTTACCCAAAAGCATCACATAAAACAGTTAGTGGGAATTGCGATTCATATAATAATCATTGTCATAAAATGACAACACACCAAGCTACTACCAATTCAATTCATCACTTATATAATCAAGGCATAATTTCTGACATACGTCTCTACAGAGTTTATATTTATTACGATATAAATAATCAATGTGGTAGAAAATCAAATTGGATGAAAGAGGTTGATGAAATTGACAAAAATAAAAGAAAAGCGGCCATAGAGGAGTATCAATTAATCAACCCTTCAATTCAACGTTATGGACTAGGTTATCAAAGTGTCAGTCCTTTATTTGATAATTCTATTAATTCAAATTTTGAATATATTGATTATATAGAAAATGATTATTAACACAAGGTAAACACATTTTCATTTTTCAGCAACAGGAATAGCAGATGGATTTCACGGAGTGTCGCAAAGTTTTTCAAATAACAATATTAATAATCATTTAAAATTAATTATTCCTTTTTGTTGGAAACTTTAAAATCTATTTTATAATAAAATAATGGTAAAAATCCAAGTTGTGATTTTTCAGCAACAGGAATAGCAGATGGATTTGCTAAATTAGGAGCATACGTTAACCCTAATAGATTTCTTGTATTAAAAATATTCACTAAATCAATACCAATTTCATGAGTCGCTTTGTTCGCATTGTATTTCCAATTTATTTTTAAATCCATTCTAAAATAGGCATTGAATTGTCTTTCGTTAAATGCTGAATCTCTATAGATTACTTCTTGCAGTACTTTGGAAGTAATAGTATCAACATAACCATATCTTTTACCCCCAGCATACGTTATTTTTAAACCTAATGAAATAGATTGTTTTTCAGATAATTTAAATTCTTTACCTGCTAAAAAATTGGTTACATAATGTCCATTAAATGAGGTGTTTCGTTCAATTCCATCACTTCCTTTGTATTTCGAATCATATAAACATCCAGAAAACATGAAATAAAATGATTTATCAAAATATTTTTGGACAGTTAATTCCATACCATAATTCGTTCCTGTTCCAGTATTTTTCAATTGTTCTGGGAAAAAACGCGCAAATCCACTCCCCATATTGATGAGTGAAAATGAAGATGGAGAAACCGTTACAGGCATATTATAGATCGATTGATAATACATCTCTGTACGAATATTTAATTTACTTTTGAAAGCCTTTTCATATCCAATTCCTGTGTGAATACTTCTAGTAAAATCCATGTTTTTATTATGCAATTCATTAGTTCCTGCAAGATGATAAGTATATGTATACATTGGTTGAGCTTGACTGTGCATTCCAGCTCCCGCAAAAATAGCTTGATCTCCTTTCATCTTCATTTTCCAGCCAAAACGAGGTTCAACTACACTAATACTGTTACTTAAAGTAAAATATTGACTATGCAAACCTAAAGTTAAATCCATTTTTTCAGTCATTCTCCATTTCCACTGTACAAAAGGTTGAATAAGTAAAGCTGTACCTTTATAATTCCAACGATTAATAAATTGATTGTAATTAAGGTTGGTACTATCTAATACTCGAACAGAATCAAGCTGATTAAAAGAATACCCTTCTAAATTTATTCCTGCTTTAAGTAAATGAGTTCTATTAACTTTATGATTTACACAAAAATATCCTGATGCTTTTGTCGTTCTAAAATCATATCCCATTAAAGGATTAAAGGCATCCACAGTAATTGTTGAATCAGGATTGATGTGTCGATCTAATGAAATATGTTGTGAATGTTGTTCATCATAACTAACCGCTATTGTGGAAGTGATAAACGTTTTTTCATTCAACGTTTTTTTATACACTAATCCAGAAACAGCCATTGATGTCCCAAAATATTGATCTCTATCACCTTGTCCGTAGAACTCTGTTGAGTATTTTTTTTGTTCAGAAATCTTAATATCAATTGCACTTTTTCCACTAATTCCAAACAAAGAGAGTGAACCACCTTTTTTAAGTTGCCAATTCAATTTAAAAGAAAAATCACCATACGCAGGCACAGCATCAGTCCCGATACTAATATTCATTTTTTGAAATAAGCTGAGGGTAGAATAACGCCCCATTACTAAATAACTTGATTTATTTGCTTTACTCAAAGGACCTTCAGCCATAAACTCAGTTCCTAAAAACCCAAATTGACCAGTAAATTCGTGGGTATTATTATTTCCATTTCTTAATTTTAAATCAAAAATACCAGAAATACTGTTTCCGTATTGAGCAGGAAAAGCACTCATGAAAAAATCAGAATTACCCAATATTTTATTATTTAAAATTGAAACAGGACCACCAGTACTCCCAGAAATGGCAAAATGGGAAGGGTTTGGAATGTCAATTCCTTCCACTCTCCAAACAACTCCAAGAGGAGAATTTCCTCTTATAACAATGTCATTTCGAGAGTCATCAGCTCCTTGAACTCCAGCAAAATTCGAGGCCATTCTAGCGGGATCAAAACGAGAACCAGCATATCTATTTGTTTCTTCGACACTAAATTTTTGTGCTGAAATAAGCGCCATTTCATTAATTACTTCATTTTTTTTTCGAGCAATAACAACAACCTCTTCCATTTTTACATAGGTTTCTATCATTGTTATTTGTACAACCGTTTCCTTACCTGAATTAACAATAATGGAAGTTGAACTTGGATCGTAAGATGAGCATTTTGAAATTAAATTCCATTTTCCAACGGGGATATTCGTCAATAAAAATGCACCTTCGACATCTGAAATTGTTTTATATTTTGATAAAGAATCATTCCCAATTATTTCCACTTGAACATTTGACAAAGGAAAATTGGATTCATTGTCAACAATTTTACCTCTTACATTCTGAGTAGGTTGTTGCGCTAACAAAGAGAGAGATGTTAAGAGAAAAAAGATTACAATCGAAATTTTCATAATTAGTTTTGAATTATAATTTGTGCAATTAAAAGAATCGCCGAAATTAGTAAAATAAAACTATTTTAACATTATTTATGACTTTTCATTTTTTCAAGTAACTCATCTTTTGTCCAATTTTTTTTATACACTTCAGTGAAAATCAGTAAGCTTAGTGAATTAAAATGAAGATTTCTTACATTAGAATAAACAATCCCATAATCTCCTTTATACCACAATGGAATTATTGGAGGATCTGACATTAATACCTTTTCAGCTTTTGAAAAATAATTCATTTGGTCAGATAATTTATTCGATTTTTTAGCCAGTTCATATAAATTATCAAATTCAGGATTATTATATCTTGCTTTATTTATGACGGATGGGACACCATTTTGGGAAGGTATGGATTTCCCATAAAAATTAAAAAGAAAAGTCTCAGGGCTTGGATAATCAGCAACCCAACCTAATCGAAATATTTCCCCATTTGCCATGGATTGATCTTTCAACAACTGTTCAAAACTAGAACCGTCAATATTTACGTTGATACCTAAAACAGAATATATTTGTTTAGAAAACTCATCAGCAACACCAGAATTAATATCGCTTATATTAAAACGTAAATTAATAGAGCCAAATCCAACTCCACCAGGATAACCAGCTTCTGCTAATAATTTCCTTGCTTTTTCTGGATCAAATGAATAAGAAACAGATTTAACACCTTCAAAATCATACCCTCTAAATGTATTATAAATAGGAGGAACAACGCCATATATTCCAAGTTCTGAATATTGATTTCTTAAAATATCTGCACCAATTTTATCTTTATCGATTGCATAATTAAACGCTTGACGAACTTTTAATTTTTTAAAGCGCTCGTCCAACATATTGAAGAAATAGTAATTCGTTGTTAAAATTGGATTATTTTCCAAAATAAGTAATGGAGGTGTTGAATTAAAATCCGAAATTCTTCCTTCTAACATTTTTGTAATTCTACTAGCAGGTAAACCACAAATTAAATCTAATTTTTTGTTTTCAAATAGATCTAGTTGCTCTAATTTTCTACTTTCTAAAACATACACAACACTATCCAAATACGGTAATGCAAAGCCATTTTTATCTGTTAAATAATAATCTTCATTTTTTAGTAAAACGATTGAATTTGTTGTCCCTTTTTTATATTCTCTAAATTTAAAAGGTCCTGTACCAATCATGTCTTGATCTAGATTCGCATCATGAATTTTCTTTGAAAAAATTGCACAAGAAACATTTGCAAGTTTATTTAAAAAATTATTATCCTTTTCAGTTAATTTAAAAATGATTTTATTTCCAATGATTTTTAAACCACTAATTGATTTATTTTTCCCATCGTAAAAATCTTTTGCACCTTGTAAATATTTTTCAAAAACGAAAGAAAAAGCGGTGCCTGCAGATCCAGTTTCCCCTCTTGAACAAATCAATTCGATTGAATTTTTCACATCTTCTACTGTTAATTTTCGATCTTCATCTGAAGAAAAAATATCATGTGGATGAAATAAGACATCGTTTCTAATTTCAAATTCATACGTTAATCCATCAGGACTAATTTCCCAAGATTTAGCAATTTTAGGAACAATCTTTAAATCTTTTGAATCAAAAGAAACTAAACATTCCATTACCTGATATAAAACATCTGCCGAATAAACATCATCTACATTTCGTGAAATAAACGTAGCCGGCTCATTATCTAAAGCAACATGAAGAGCACCTCCAGAAAATTCATACTCAGGATGCTTGTTGCCTGAACAAGAGATAAGTGTAACTATTAAAAATGTAAAAATCCAACTATTTTTCATACTTATTAATTGTTATTATGCTTGTTTTAAGAAAGATCATAAAAATGCAGTTTTCATTCCAATTTATTATTATAATATTAAGAAAACATTACTATTTTGGATCTATTATTCGATAAAACAAAATATATAGATTAATACAAGTTTAACAAAAAACTATAACTTATCTAAATTATCAAGCATTTTTTATTCTAATTTTGAATTATTTTATTTCAAAATTAGAAAATTAATTTTTCAAATTTAAACATATTTAACTTATTTTGAATAAGTTATGTTTGTTTTTAAATGCCCAATTTTATGTGTTTTTTATATATTATTATTTTATTTTATACTTTTTTATTCTTCTTTAGTAAATTAATTAAAATATATATTATATTTGCTAACATAAATTCCTTGCTATTATTTTATTCATAATTGCAAAATATATACTAGATTTAGATGAGACTTATTCTTATTTTTCTGATTTTTAACTTGTTGAGTCCTACTTCTTTTGGAATTCCTTTATCTATCGAAGGAAGTTACCAAGGTAAAAACTTATATGTTCAAAATCCAATGGATGATGATGGCTTTGGTTATTGTGCTACCAAAGTAACTGTAAATGGTGATATCATGCCTGGTGGAACTAGTATGGGTGCTTTTGAAATAGATTTCTCCATTTTCAATATAGCAATTGGAGAACCTGTCTTTATTGTTATTGAACACAATGATGGATGTTTGCCTAAAATATTAAATCGTGAAGTTTTATTACCAAAAAGTACATTTAAAATTTCATCGATTGAAATAAATTCAACAGGAAACTTAACATGGAAAACGGTTGATGAACACGGTAAATTACCTTATACCATTCAGCAATATAGATGGAATAAATGGGTAAGTATTGGTGAAGTTCAAGGAAATGGGAATGTTGGAACTAATTCGTATGAATTTCAAGTTACACCACATTCTGGTGAAAATAAAATTCGTGTAATTCAAGTAGATCATACTGGTATTACAAGACCTTCTCCAGAGGTTAAATTTACTTCAACACTTCCAATAGTAATTTTTGGACCTCAAAAAGTAAAAAACATTATTACATTTTCATCTAATGGGAAACCAGTGGAAACAAGGTATGAAATATTTGATGCCTACGGAAGTATCGTGAAAAAAGGAGTAGGTTTTTCTGTAAATTGTGAAAATTTAATTAAAGGAGTATATTATATCAACTTTGATAATGAAAACAAAAAATTTATTAAAGGATAAATTTAGAACTATTTATAAGCCCCGTAAAATAATTTTTACGGGGCTTTTTTTTGAAAATATATGTTGAAAAAAATTGAACATCTAGGAATTGCCGTTGATAGTATTGAAGAATCTTTAAAGGTTTATGAAACGTTATTAGGTGCAACTTGCTATAAAATAGAAAAAGTTGAGTCGGAAGGTGTGAAAACGGCTTTTCTCCAAATTGGTGAATCAAAAATTGAACTTCTTGAAGCAACAATACCTGAATCGCCTATTGCCAAATTCTTATCAAAAAAAGGAAAAGGAATTCATCATATTGCTTTTGAAACTGACGATATCGAATTTGAAATAAAAAGACTACTAGAACAAGGTTTTGAACTTATTCACCAAACCCCTAAGAATGGTGCAGATAACAAACTAATCGCTTTTTTACATCCTAAATCGACAGATGGTATTCTAGTGGAGCTTTGTCAAGAAAAATAATAAACCGTTGTAAAACACCTAACTCTTCGTTATATTTAAAATAAATCGGTAATTGTTGTTCCTTTTTCTAAATGAAACCCTTGTAATCCAAAAGAATTAGACCCATTTATATGCCCAATTGTATCGTCTATGAAAATTGTTTCGGAAGGATTTAAATTTTGTTCCTTACAAACGTATTCAAATATTTCTAAATTTGGTTTTCTTAAATTTAGAATATGTGAATAGTATACTTTCTCAAAATAACTCTCAAGCGTTCTATCTGTTGTTTTCGATAGAGATCTAATTACCTCTTGTAAGTGCAACTCATTCGTATTGCTTAACAAGAAAGTTCTTCTCTTTGATTTCAATTCATCTAATAGCTTTAAACGCTCTTTTGGGAAGTCTAAAATCATTGCGTTCCAAGCATGAACAACTTTGTTTGGACTCGTTCCAACAGGAAGATAAGGTAAAAGAAGGTTTATAAAATGTTGAGAAGATATTTTACCTGTTTCAAAATCGTCAAAAACGTTACTTTGACTTGCTTGAGTGTACATCTCTTCAAAATTTGATATTCCTAATTTTTTAAAGGCATCAATTGTTCTTTGGTAATCTAAATTTAGGATCACTCCTCCTAAATCGAAAATAATAGCATTATTTGACTTCATATTTACAAAGAAATAAAAAAGGGTAAGAATTAATCCCACCCTTCCTCATAATAATAAAATTGATTTTTTATTTTGTTGTCAAAACTAAATTTAAATCAAAAGAAAAAACTGGTTTAATGCTTTCTTTATCACCTTCTTGTGGTTGAATTCCAGGTATTTTAGCTGCTGTAAAATCTACATCAAATTTTCCAACAATTGTTGCCCCTTTTTGGTCTGAAACAATTGTAACAGGAATATCTTGTTTTATATCAACTCCCAACACATTGATTGTTGTTGTTAATTTTCCATCTTTATAAGCTCCAATTGTTACCTTAGAAGTAGCAAATTTTGCAACATTGAAAAAATCTTCATTTTTTAAATGGTTAGATAAACCTTCTTGTTTATTTTTCGGTAAATCGGCATCTGTACAAGCGATTGTTGAAAGATCAACTACAAAACTACCAGACACGATTGACCCATGCTCCATTGTTAACATTCCTTCACTAAATTTAACATTTCCAGAATGAAAGTAGGAATCATTTTTTCCACCTTTCCACCCTAATATTGAATTTTCTTTATTCAATGTATAGCTGTTTTGATGCTTTTTTGTTACTTCCGTGTTTTTGAAAGCAAAAGACACTAATGCTACTCCGATTACAGACATTGCAATTACGTTAATTATTTTCATCTTTATCAATTTTAGATTACAAATATAAATTAAATTTATTTACCGTGGTAAATAAATAAATTTAAAATTAATTTAAAAATCGGATTCGATTTAAATAAATCAATTTAAATTTGATGTATGAAATTTTATATTGACCCAATTCGATTTATTGATACAAAAAACCCATTAGATATATCTCTGGTATTATCAAATACAGAAGCGAATCCAAGAGCCTGGTATGTTGATCTACCCGTAATTGAAGCTGTTAATTCAAACGGATTTATGGGATCCGTAATCGATGGAGGAAATGTAAATTTTAGAAATATTTTTTTTAATCCTCATGGTCATGGAACCCATACAGAATGTTTAGGTCATATTACTCCTGAAGTATATTCTGTAAATAATTCGTTAAAATCCTATTTTTTCACTGCTGAATTGATAACAATTGAACCAACTTCTTTTTACAATAAGGAGGAAAATGTTTATGATAAGGTAATTTACCAAGAGCAAATAGTTGAGAAATTAAAGGGGAAAAATATGGAAGCTGTTGTTATAAGAACAACTCCAAATAACGAAGAAAAGAAACATTTAAATTATACAGAAACAAATCCAGCTTTTTTAGATGTTGAATGTATTGAAATTTTAAACGAATGTGGAGTACAACATCTATTGATTGATCTTCCTTCTGTTGACAGAGAAAATGATGGCGGAAAATTGGCTTTTCATCATGCTTTTTGGCAAGTTCCAGACAATCCTCAATTTGAAAAAACAATAACGGAATTGGTTTATATAGAAAATTCTATTTTAGACGGTGAATATATTTTAGAAATGCAATTGGCACCTTTTAATAATGATGCTAGTCCTAGTCGTCCTGTACTTTATTCAATAAGTAAATAGTAATTCATTTAGTTAGCAACTTTTTTATTTAGCTTTCGTCTAACAGAAAATGGGAGTATTTCAATAATTTAATTATCTTAGTAATTAATGGGTTTTCTTTTTTGAAATATTGATAACCATACTTTTATAAATTATTTAAAAAATAATTAATGGAACGTATATTACTAATCTTTTTTAGTATTTGTTTTGCATCTTATTTAAATGCCCAAACTCCTATTGCTCAATTTACAGCAAATCAATTTACAGCATGTGCTGGTTTCCCAATTACTTTTACTGATTTATCAAACTATGGAGGGTCTGCTGTAGTAAGTACAAATTGGGATTTTGGTGAAGGAGGCCAATCAACTGATACAAATCCAACATACACCTATATGTCAGCTGGAACCTATCAGGTTTTATTAACTGTAATTTCTGCTACAGGAACAGATTTTGAATTAAAATTGAATTATATTACAATTTTTGCAAACCCAACTGCTTCTTTTACAACTTCTGGAAATGGATGTTCAGTTCCTTTTGATGTTATGTTTACTAATAATTCTACCGCTGGAGCAGGAATTAATTATAGTTGGGACTTTGGAAATGGCCAGACATCAACTCTTCAAAACCCTACTTCTGTTACCTATAATTTAAATGGAAATTTTGATGTAGAATTAATCGTTACAAATACGATTACAGGTTGTACTGATACAATAATTCAAACGCTTGTTGTTTCTGATTTTACAACTACTATTGATGCACCATTAACCGAATGTGTTGGATTACCCGTTTCGATTTCGGATTCAACTACAATAGGAGTGGACACGTGGTCATGGACTTCAGGAGATGGGCAAGTGTCCTCTATTCAAAACCCTACTTTTACGTATGCAGTAGCAGGAACATATACAATTTCACTATTAGCTAGTAATTCCATCTCAGGTTGTTCTGATAGTGCAACACAAAGCATCACCATCAATCCCAACTCAACCCCATCGTTTACTGCATTCCCATCATCTGGATGTGCTCCGCTTCAAGTAACTTTTACAAATACATCTGGAACAGGCTCTTTTTTATGGGATTTTGGAAATGGGCAAACATCTATTTTAACAACGCCACCAGCTATCTCGTATGATGCTAATGGTGTATACGATGTTAGTTTAACAATGACAGATACGAACGGCTGTATTTCAACATCAGTTGTAAATGGTATGATCACTGTTGCTCCTCCTATTGCTAGTTTTAGTTCAGATTTGACAAATGGATGCGCACCTTTATCGGTACAGTTTTCAGATTTATCAATTTCTTCAAATCCTGTAGATGATCCTATTACAACTTGGTTATGGGATTTTGGAGATGGTGCCACATTTAATGGTCAAAATCCACCAGCACATGTTTATGGAATTGGAACATTTGATGTTTCATTAACGATTACTACTCTAAATGGGTGTACAGTTACTCAAACTATTACAGACGATATTCAAGTTGGAATGATCGATTTAGTCGATTTTTCATTATTTCCAATCATTGAATGCGCAAAACATGATATTACATTTACAGATCTTACAGTAATTTCAACTCCACATGACCCTTCAGAAGTAATATATGATTGGGATTTTGGGGATGGAGGTAGTTCAGCCGATCAAAATCCGATTTACAATTATCCTGTAGATACAGGGATGTTTGATATTCAGTTGGTTGTAGACTTTAGAGGTTGTAAAGATTCTTTAACAAGAACAGATCAAGTGTATATTAAAGCGCCTATTTCAAAATTTTCTGTTCAAACATTGTATTGTAATCCAGTGTCTTTTCCAGTTCATGTAGTTGTCACGGATAATGCAATTGCTGGTGTTTCTACGGATAATGTTGATATGACATGGAGTTGGGGTGTTGGTGGTGATCCAGATGATTTTCTAAACAGTGCTGATGTGTTTGATGCCAATCAAGGAGATACAGCTCATGAATACTTGGATTATGGTACGTATACAATTAAACAAGTTATTCATAATTACACAACTGGTTGTGATGATAGTACTGAACAAATTATTATTATTTCAAGAATAGACGCAGGATTTACTCTTTCGAATGATACAACTTGCAATTCTTTACCTTTTACAATTACTAGTACATCAATCTATTTAGATCCAATTGCAACTTTTACGTATGATATGGGAAATGGTGAAATTATCACAGGTGACTCATTGTCATACACCTACAATGTTCCAGGTACTTACACGATTTCTTTAACAGCTACTAATTCCGTTGGATGTTCAGATATATCAGAATTTTTAGGTTTTCAAGTTCTCGATCCGCCTTTAGCATTATTGATAGGTTCAGATGATGCAGGTTGTTTACCGATCAATGTTGTTTATACAAATAATTCATCGGTTCAAGGAAATGGAGTGCCATTAAGTAGCTTTTTATGGACTTTTCCAGATGGAACAACTCAAACAACAAACAATGTAGCAACGACTACTAATTTTGATTTTACTTCAGAAGGACTTTTCACAACAACAATTACAACAACAGATGTATTTGGATGCGTTTCCCCTCCTGCTAGTGTATCTATGTTAATTACCAATCCAACTGTTGATTTCATAATGGATTCAGCAGTTTGCGATTTAGAAAATTTTAATGCTGTAAACACAACAACAGGATTTGGAGCATTAACGTATGCTTGGAATTTAGATGCTGTTTTCGATACAAATTCGGTCGATTATTTAAATGCATTTGATGAAACGGCAAGTAGTTCTTATACAAACGTTGCTCATTCAATTACTTTAGTTGCGACAGATGAAAATGGATGTAAAGATAGTATTACAAAAATTATTAACGTTTCCTTGCCAAAAGCTGATCTTAGTTATGTAGCTTCTGGTGCTACAGCCAATGGATTTGGGGAATACACTTGTCCTCCCGTGTTTGAAACGTACACTAACCTTTCGACTTCTTATGGTACACTTACAAATTGGAATTGGTCATTTGGAGATGGAAAAACTTCTGCTTTCGAAGACCCTAATAACACGTATGTATTTCCTGGAACTTATACTTTGTCATTAAATGTGACGGATGAATTTGGATGTACTGCGGATACTATTTTGGTAGATTATTTAACTATTTTAGGGCCAGGAGGAACATTGAATTGGGCGATTGTTGGAGATCAATGTGAACATATTTATTCATTTGAAGCAACTGATTTAACATTTGTTGATTCAATTGTTTGGGATTTAAACGATGGAACTATCCTTTTTGATTCAACTTTTTTAACGCACACTTATGCGATTGGTTCTTATGATCCAACGTGTACCTTAATAGATTCATTAGGTTGTGAAGTTACTTATCCTATGCAAACCTTAATAGTACCAAACATAGTACTCACTGCAAATGCAGGTCCTGACCAATCATTTTGTGGTTCCATTGGAACAATGGCTGCAATACCTTCACCAAACGGAGTAGGACTTTGGACATTAATTAATGGATCGGGAATTATTTCGACCCCAAATTCAGCAACTACTGATTTATCTGGATTAGGTATTGGACTAAATGAATTTGTTTGGACAATAACAAATGCGTGCGATACCGTTTCAGATACAATGTCAATTACAATTACAGCATCTTCAACAGTTGCTAATGCTGGTCCAGACCAAACTCTTTGTGCAACAGCATCTGTTTTAGCTGGTAATATTGCCTTAACTGGTTCTGGAACTTGGACTGTACTTAGCGGATTAGGCACAATATCTGATTTAAATGACCCTTTATCTATCATTTCAACAATGAGTGTTGGAGTTAATCAATATGTTTGGACAATTGCAAATGTTTGTTCAATTACAAGTGATACAGTTACTATTACAGTAGAAACGATCCCTACAATTGCAGATGCCGGTCCAGATCAAACAGTTTGTGGAAATGTAACAAATCTTGAAGGAAATGTACCAACAACTGGAAATGGAATATGGACTATTTTTAGTGGTTCAGCAACATTTGCAGATAGCACTTTAGCAACAACTGGAATAACAAATTTAGGTATAGACACGAATCTTTTTGTATGGACAATTTCAAATTCATGCGGCACAACTTCTGATACTGTTCAATTAATCGGAATCAATTTTCCAATAATAGCCAATGCAGGTGCAGATCAATTTATTTGTCAAACAAATTCGAGTTTATCAGGAAATGATCCAATTAGTGGCGCAGGAGTTTGGGTTTTATTAAGTGGTTCAGGCGTAATTACTCCAACTTCTGATACAACAGCAGATGTAACAGGATTAACCGTCGGACCAAATGTGTTTGCTTGGGTAATTACCACCTTTTGTGAAGTAGTTTCAGATCAAGTTACAATCACTTTAGAAACAACCCCAACAGTAGCAGATGCTGGATTTGATCAAATAACATGTAGTTCATCTACAAATATGAATGCTGTTGCAGCAACTGTTGGTGTTGGAACTTGGACTTTAATAAGTGGAACAGGAATAATTACAACTCCAAATTCTCCAAATTCAGGAATAACAGGTTTAGGAATAGGATTAAATGTATTTCAATGGACTGTAATTAATTCATGCGCATCAACTGTTGACCAAGTTTCAATCATAACCTTTGATATACCAACACTTGCAGATGCAGGAATTGATCAATTAATTTGTGATGATAATGCCGTACTAGCTGGAAATAGTGCTGTTGTTGGGAATGGTGTATGGACTATGATTAGTGGTGGAGGAACTGTTACAACACCAACAGATCCAAATTCAACCGTAACCAATTTAAGTGTCGGAGCAAATATTTTTGAATGGACAATTGCGAATCCATGTGGAACAAATACTGATCAAATTACAATCACAAGAGAATCCCCACCCCCAATTTCAAGTGTTGGTGAAGATCAAACAGTTTGTGGAGGTACTGCCATTTTAACAGGAAATGATCCAAGTTTTGGAAATGGTACTTGGACATTAATTAGTGGAGCAGGTACTATCAATACAGTTTCTGATTCAGCTTCTGGAGTTTCAGGATTAGCAATTGGCCCCAATGTTTATGAGTGGACTATCTCCAATTCTTGCTCTTCTACATCAGAATTATTGACTATAACCAATTCAGGTCAATGTCCAGATTTAGATAGTTTAGATGAAATTCTTTATTTTTATGTTCCCAATGTATTTACGCCTAATGAAGACGATGAAATTAATAAAATCTTTCAACCTGTTTTTACAACTGGTTATGATGATCAATCGTTTACTATGCTAATTTATAATCGATGGGGACAACTAATATTTGAATCACATGATGCAAAAAGAGGTTGGAATGGTAAATATGGAGTTGATGGTAAATTGGTTCAAGATGACACCTATACTTGGAAAATTAGCTTTGTTGAAACAGCAACCTTAATAGAGCATAAAGTTGTTGGACATGTAAATGTATTGAAATAGTCTTCTGATATTATATTCCTATTTTAATTATTCTTTTAACAAATTTTCTCATTTGAGTAGCTACATAATACTAACTTTACATAGTATTATACATTAACTTAAATAGAAAAATCATGAATCATTTATTACAAAATTACTGGGGATTTGGTATCTTAATACTAGCTCTCGTGTTTTACAAATTTGTATTGCGTTTCTTTTTTGGGATGGTCATCGTTCCTGAAGATAAAGTCGGATTAGTTACTAAAAAGTTTGTGCTTTTTGGGGAAAATAAAGAATTACCTGATGGTAGAATTTTAGCTACTATGGGAGAAGCAGGTTTTCAAGCTAAAACACTTGCACCAGGATTGTATTTTTGGAAATGGATTTGGCAATTTGAAATCACAATGGAAAACTTTACCATTATTCCAGAGGGAAAAATAGGGTTGGTTTTAGCAAAAGATGGTGCTGAGATTCCAACAGGAAATATCTTAGGCTTAAGAGTTGAGTGTGACAACTTTCAAGATGCTGAAAAATTCTTATTAAATGGAGGTCAAAGAGGTCGACAAACAAACTATTTTACTGCTGGATCTTATAGAATAAACACAATGTTATTTCAAGTTTCTGTTACCGATATGATTCGTATTCAAGAAAGCATGGTTGGAATTGTTACTACATTGGATGGTTTACCGATTGAAGCGGGAAGTATTGCTGGTAAACTAGTAGAAGGGCATAACAATTTTCAAGATTTCGATAAATTTATTTTAAATGGAGGAAATCGTGGTTTACAACCCCAAGTTATTTTAGCAGGATCTTACAATTTAAATCCGTGGGCTATTCAAATGGAAGAAACCTCCATGACTGAAATTCCAATAGGATATGTTGGTGTTGTAATTTCATACATTGGTCAAGAAGGACATGATTTAACAGGTTCCGAATTTAAACATGGGAATATTGTTGAAAAAGGATACAAAGGAGTATGGCTTGAACCTCTCGGTCCAGGAAAATACCCCGTTAATAAATACATTATGAAAGTTGAATTAGTTCCTACAACAAACTTGGTGCTAAATTGGGCAAGTGCTAGAAGTGAAGCCCATAATTTAGATAAAAACTTATCTACAATAACAGTTCGTTCGAAAGATGGTTTCCCTTTCAATTTAGATGTTTCCCAGATTATTCATGTTCCAACAACAGAAGCGCCTAAAGTTATCGCTCGTTTCGGAAATATGATTAATTTAGTTTCTCAAGTATTAGAACCAACAATTGGTAACTACTTTAGAAATTCAGCACAAGACAGTGATGTTATCGCCTTTTTAAGTACCCGAAAAGAGAGACAAGATTCAGCGAAATTCCATATTAAAAAGGTATTAGATGAATACAATGTGAATGCAGTTGATACGTTGATTGGAGATATTACTCCTCCAGAATCCTTAATGAAAACGTTGACGGATCGTAAAATTGCAGAAGAACAAAAAGTGACGTATGACACTCAGAAACAAGCACAAGAAACACGTCAAGGAATGGAGAAAGAAACTGCTATTGCTGACATGCAAAAAGAAATTGTGTCTGCTCAACAAAGTGTAGAGATTGCGGAACGTACAGCAAATGCAGCAGTTAAAAAATCGGAAGGAGAAGCAACAAGTGTAAAATTAGCAGTAAGTGCAGAAGCAGAAGCAACAAAATTGAGAGCTCATGCAGAAGCTGAGGCAACAAAAGCTCGTGCAGAAGCGGAATCTTTGTCTATTAAATTACGAGCATCAGCAGAAGCAGAAAGAATTTCTTTAACTGGTACCGCAGAAGCAGAAAAAATACTTGCCATTGGTAAATCTACAGCAGAAGCGTATGAATTGAGTGTGAAAGCGTTAGGGAATGAAAATTTCACTCGTTACAAAATCACAGAAGAATTGGCGAAAGGTCATGTGAAACTAATTCCAGATGTTTTAATTGGTGGTGGAGCAACTGGAAGTGGATCTGCATTGGATGGTTTATTGGGATTAAAATTGATGGAAATGATGGATCCAAAACTGAAAGAAGAAAACATAACAAAAATAATAAAAGAAAAACCTTCTGATAAAGCAGAGTAAAAGGTATCTTTGTGATAAGTATCTGAAGGGGGTCATGATTGGAAAGACCTAGCATTGCTAGGTCTCCTCCATATCTTTTTCTTTTATAGATATATTGTCAGAAATCCAAAGATATAGATATGTTAGGACTAAAACTTGCAACAGACCCAAGATGGGTAAACATAGTAGAAACAAACATCGAAGAAATATTAACTGATCATGCTTGGTGTGAACAAAAGGCAGCAACTAATTGCATAACGATCATTATCAATAATTCTGAAAAACCAGAATTAGTTTCTGCTTTATTAGACATTTCGAAAGAAGAAATTGAGCATTTCAAAATGGTTCATGACATTATATTGAAAAGAGGGCTAACATTTGGTCGTGAAAGAAAAGATAGTTATGTAAATGAGTTGGTCAAATTCATGAAAAAAGGTGCTTCACGAGAAGTTGCTTTAGTGGATCGATTGCTATTTTCTGCTATGATTGAAGCGAGAAGTTGTGAGCGATTTAAAGTTCTTTCTGATAATATTGAAGACAAAGAATTAGCAAAATTTTACCGTGATTTAATGATAAGTGAAGCGGGACACTACACGACTTTTTTGGGATTTGCTAAAAAATACGGAGAAGGGATTGATGTGGATGCTCGTTGGAAAGAATGGTTAACATTTGAAGCGAAAGTAATTGCAAATTACGGAAAAGAAGAGACAATTCACGGATAGATTCTACAGAAAAATGGCACAAAAAAAGAAAGTTCATCCAAAAGAAAAGGCAAAGTTACATCCTCGAAATAAACACCGTGAACGATATGATTTCAATGTGTTGATTGCAGCTTGTCCTGAATTAAAAAGTTTTGTTGCCCCAAATATTTACAACGATGAATCCATCAATTTTGCGAATCCTGATGCTGTAAAAATGTTGAATAAGGCTTTGTTAAAAGCATATTACAATATTGAAAATTGGGATATTCCAGCCAATTATTTATGTCCTCCTATACCTGGAAGAGCTGATTATATTCACCACATTGCCGATTTATTATGTTCCAACAATTATGGTAAAATTCCAACTGGAAGTAAAATAAAATGCTTAGATATTGGCATTGGAGCGAATTGTGTTTATCCAATAATTGGAAACAAAGAGTACGGTTGGTCGTTTATTGGGTCTGATATTGATCCGACGTCTATTGAAAATGTAAAAGCTATTATTGAAAACAATTCTTTTTTAAAAGAGGTGATAGATATTCGTTTACAATCCAATCCGAAAGATATATTTACAGGAATACTTCAAGAAGGAGAAATTGTTGATTTTGTGATTTGTAATCCTCCTTTTCATTCATCGAGAGAAGAAGCTGAAGCTGGAACACTTCGAAAATTAAGTAATTTAAATCAAAAAGTTGTACGAAAAATTAACTTGAATTTTGGTGGTCAAAACGGAGAACTATGGTGTGAAGGAGGAGAAGAACGTTTCGCTAGAAACATGATTCGCCAAAGTCGACAATACAGAGATTCTTGTTTTTGCTTTTCTACCTTAATTTCAAAACAATCCAATCTTGAAAGTGTATATGAAGCATTGGACAAGGCAGAAGTCACAGAAGTTGCAACGCTACCAATGGGTCAAGGAAATAAGACCAGTCGAATTGTAGTTTGGTCGTTTTTAACAAAAGAGCAACAAAAAGAATGGAAGAATTCGAGATGGAATGGATGAATTGCATTTCAATTAAAACCTCTTACAAATCAATCTTCATTTCAGTTCCTTTTCCAATACTACTTTTCAACGTATAGTGTATTTTAGCTAAATAGGCTCTTTGCTCTATGTTTTTCAATCCAAGGCTATTGCTTTTTTTAGTCATATCAAATCCTTTCCCGTTGTCAGCTGTAACAATTTGTATTGTTTTTTTTGACTTTGTTACTCTACATGAAATTAAACTTCCACCAGAGTGTTTGATCGAATTATTGACAAATTCTTGAATAATACGGTAAAGATTGTATTTGTCAATTTCATTAAAATATTCATCATTTATTTCAGGACTAATATGAAGAAATACATCAAATGCTTTTACTGCTTTTAAACGTTCAAACATCGCTTGTAGAGCTAATAAAAAACCATGTTCGAGTTCTGGAGGAGTTAAACTATAACACAAAGCACGAGTTTGATTCATACTTGTTTTTAATACAGAAAAGCAACTTTTTAAGGCATCACGGTCAACGATATTCTCTTCTGCAATTTGAGAAAGATATAAATTTAGTGCGACCAAATGTTGCGCTAATCCATCGTGTAATTCCATTGAAAATCGTTTTCGTTCATGTTCTTGTGTTTCACTGATGAGCGTTAATTTCTGATTTTCATAATTCTTTTGTTTCGTAATATCTTGAATAGCACCAATAACTCGAGTTGGAATTCCTTTTTCATTTCGTACGATGTAAGCATTGTCTAAAACAAAAGCATAGTTCCCATCTTTTTTAAGAAAACGATATTCTGAATTCCAATAATCTAATGTCTTGTCTTCTAAAGTTAAATCAAAATTTAATTTTACGCTAGGATAATCATCTGGATGAACAAAAGTTTCCCAATTTTCAGCAGTTGGGAATTGTGTTGAATTATCGTATCCGAATAAAACATTTATTCCATCTGCCCAATACAATTTGTTGGTGACTAAATTGAAATCCCAAATTGCTTCATTAACAGCTTTAGAAGCCAATGTAAATCGTTCATTACTTTGAATTAATTTTTTTTCTGTTTTTAATTTTTTTGTAACATCATTGACAATTACTAAAATAGAAGCTTTTCCAGATATAATCATTTCATTTCTGATAACTTCAACATTGATTAATTTTCCAGATTTCGTTTTATTAATGCACAAATCCGTTAATATTTCTTTTGAATTTAATAGATTGTTTCGATAATTTATTTTTTCTTTTGAAGAATCATACGTTGATTTCTCATGATCTTCCAATAAATCTATTGTTTTCATTTCATTGAATTCATCCGTTGAATACCCATACGTATGCACAGCTGCTTCATTCACTTCGATAAATTTTAAAGTTGATTTATCATAAATATACATGGGTTGAGAGTTACTATGAAACAAAGCAC
>Ga0209515_10002370_pt1 | contig 29174 bp, 30 predicted proteins | sample Subgroupgradi54m_FD_187454 | JGI IMG/M metagenome (GOLD analysis project Ga0209515, IMG submission 187454) | Subsurface groundwater microbial communities from S. Glens Falls, New York, USA - GMW60B uncontaminated upgradient, 5.4 m (SPAdes)... ... | reverse complement strand
GGCCCTCGCCATTGCCGGCATAGGTCTTGTTGATGCCGGCGAGAAGGTCGTTCACCTGGCCGGGCGTCAGCGTCGTGTCGCCCCTGATGTGGCTCGTGGCGCGTTCCGGATCGTAGAGATCGAGCACCGAGGCCTGGGCGAGCAGGCTGCTGGCGCCGCCGTGCGGGAGATAGCTCGGGTTGCCCTCGAGCTTGGTCGGGCGGCCCTGGTGGGTCTCGGCGAGCAGCGGGATGGCCGATTTGCGCAGCGGCATCGCGGTGGCAAAATAGAGCGGGAGGCCGGGGACGGTGTATTCGACGGATTTGCCGTAAGGCAGGATGTGGGTCTCCGGGCGGCGGCACCCAGCGAGGCCGAGGCCGCCGAGGGCAAAGGAGGCCGCCATGAGCCGCATGAACTGCCGACGATCCACGCCTTCCAGGGACGACGCGCCCTCGGGGAACTCGCGGGCGAGGTGCTCGCGGAAGCCCGGGGTGTCCGCCAGCTCGTCGAGGCTGCGCCAGTATTTCGGCCCGGTCAGTTCGGCACGGTTGGGCTGAGGATGGTGAAAAACTCGTTTCATTGGATCGGTCGGACGGGCGCGCCGAACAGAAAAGCTGAAGGGCTGAAGAACTGAAGGGCTGAAAATCGCAAGCCACGGCTTCGTGCAGCCAGTCGGATCCGCTGGCTATGCCCATGCTGGCTCAGCCCTGGTCGTCCGTGATGAATCTGTGCGCTCGTCGTCATTTGAATTTTTCAGTCTTTCAGTTTTTCAGCCTTTTCATCTGTGGCAGCCGGAGCAGCTTTGGGGCGGGTTGAGCTTCCATTCGTGGACGAAGCTTTTCGCCTGTTCGAGTTTGCCCTGGGCGGCGAGCGTTTGGGAATCGAGATTGAAGACATCCTCCGGGTGGCGGATGCGCTGGGCCGGGTGGCGGTGGCAGTCGAGGCACCAGCTCATGCTGTGGGGCTGGTCGTGGTAGACGGTGGTCATCTCGTTGACCTTGCCGTGGCACTCAACGCAGCTGACGCCGCGGGTCACGTGGACGGAATGGTTGAAATAGACGTAGTCGGGGGTCGAGTGGATCTTGACCCACGGCACGGGGTCGCCGGTCTGGTAGCTCTCGCGCACCACCGCCAGCAGCGGGCTGGCCGGCTTGATGAGACTGTGGCAGTTCATGCACGTCTGCGCCGTGGGAACGCTGGAAGTGCCGGACTTTTCCACCGCGGCATGGCAGTAACGGCAATCCATCCCGAGCTGGCCGGCGTGCAGGGCATGGTCGAAGGGGACGGGTTGCACCGGCTGATAGCCGACCCGCAGATAGGCCGGGGTCGCGTAATAGGTGATTCCGGCCGCCGCGACGCCGCCCAACACGAACAGGAAAACCAGGATCTGCAGCGGCAGGGCGTTGGCGGACTTAGGAAATATGTTCGACATGGACAGTGGCAAGGCCCGCCAGGCTGCTAGGCGAATTAGTAACTGCCTTCCTTGCGAGCCACGGCCCGCGATTCCGGGCGCAACACGAGTGGCGCGGCGGGGGCGGTGACAGTGGCGGCAGCGGCTGACTTCGCGAAAAATGCCGGAGCGATTCCGGCGGCGGCCAGCAGGCTACCCAGCCTGACAAAAAATGATTTGCGCGAACAAGGTGGACTCACGGTGCGTAGATGCTGCGTAGATGGGGTTCGGATTCCCGCCAAGGGAAAGAAGCCGTCACTCCAAAGTAAAACAAAATTTGGTCGGCGCTGGAATTAGAGGCGACTATTAGTGGCGCCCGGCCGGTTCACACGCGCACTTATTGTCCAATCCGTCCCGGGAAACGGGTGTAATTGAAAGTGAAGTCAGCTTGAGCCATTCGGGCGTAGCGGCAGGCGTCCCTGCCAATACGAAGTTGACTCGCCCTCCGCCCATGCTCTTCCCCGATCCCACGGAGGCCTGTGGCTACCCCAAGCGCGAAGACTTCACTTTCAATTGCGCCCCCGGGAAACTTCCCGTCTTAAGCGATCTTCGTGCCAAAACTCACCGCGGCGCCGCAATCAACTCTTCGCCGGGCCGGCCCCGGAGGGATTGTCGCACTTCAGCGTCCAGCTGCCGGCTGATGCGGCGCGGCGCTTCCCCCGAGTAGAGCCAGATCGTCATGCCGCCCGCCCTCTCCTGCCCGGTCGGTTCGCCAAACCGGCGTCTCAAGGCGTTTTCGTCCAACCCATCGGTAATGATGAATGAATAGTCGGGTAGCGTGAGGCGGCCGCCCTCGCTCTCGTAGAGCCAAAACGCATTGTTGTTCCAGAAACTGGCGTTTGCCTGCGGACGGAGGGCGAAGAGGCGCAGCGGGGTGCGGGTCAGGGTGTTGATCTCGTGCGCATGCCAATAGTCACTGAGGCCATGGCGAAGATCGTGCCGGGTGATGAACTCGTCCAGCTGCGCCTGGCGCTCCGGATAAGGCCAGCTCAGCGCGCTCAGCCGGATCGGTGTTGCTGCCGCGACCATCAGGCCGATCCAAATCAAGCCGGTCGCGGCGAGCATTCGCCTGTCGCCCTCCCACCGGCCGATTTTTGGCACCACCCAGGCCAGGGCCAGCCAGCCCGGGTAGACCAGCCAGGGCAGCATGTAGCGCACGTGATTTGCGTCCCGCCAATAGGCCGTCAGCAACGGCAGCAGGATGGTGGCGGCCAGACCAGACAAGGCAAAACCGAGAGCGGTCTTCGGGCCGGATGCCATCGGGTGCCGGTGCAGGCGTTCGCGCCAGCTCATCAGGCCGACTCCAACCAGGGCCACGGCGGCCACAGCCACCAATCCCCATGCGCCCGGCACCAAGGTCGCAAAGAGATCCCGCAGGAAATCCGACGTTGCCCGGGTCACGGCCGCGGGCGTCGGCGCATAGCGGACGACCTTGGAAAAGCTGAACCAACCGCCGAGGGCCAGCGCCAGCCGCACCGCCGCGACCAGGCCGAGCGCCAGGAGCAGCGATTTCGCGTAAGCCCGCACGCGAATCCCGCCCCAGTTCCAGCCCGCCTGCGCGAGCAAGCCGACGCCCAGCGGCAGCGCGGCCTGGGTCAGAAACAGCGTGTCGGAGACCGCGCCGAGGAAGAGCACGGCCGCCGCCACGATCGATCGGCGCCGGGAAAGCGCTGTTCCCTCCGGTCCGGACCACAGGGCGAAACTGGCCAGGCCCAGCAAGATCGCGCCGCCGTGGAAGCCCACCGTGCCGAGCAGCCACAGGTAGTGCGCATGATCCGACACCGGTTGCCAGAGCAGCAGGGCATTCACCAGCGCCACACCGGCCAGCCAGGCCGTCCAGCCGGTGTTCGTCGCCCTGGCCAGGGACCAGCCGGCCAGCACCGCCAGGGCGAGGTAGGTGAACACCACGTAGGCCGGCAACATCGTGCCGACGCCGCCGAGGGCGCGCAACGCGATAGCCACGGCCATGTCGGGGAAAAAATACGGGGCGGAACTGAGCGTCCAGCCGGAGAGCGGATACCATCCGGCCAGCACGTCCTCGGCGAACAGCTGCGGGTAGATATAATCGGCGCTCAGCCAGGACTGGAAATAGCGGGATGAGAGCGCGAGCGCTTGCAGGCCCACCGCCACCAGGCCCAGGAACCAGATCGCGGCAGCCAGGCGGGACCTCGGCATGGCGGGCGGATCCGGGCTAGCGCACAAACTCGCCGTCGCGCATCGGCTTGATCTCGTCGCAGCGGTTGGCGATATCGGGATTGTGCGTGACGAGCACGACGGCCTGGCCGTTTTCCTTGGCCAGGCGGGTCAGCAGTTCGAAGACCAGGGTTGAATTCCTGACGTCCAGGTTGCCGGTGGGCTCGTCGGCGAGGATGATCGCGGGCTGGTTGGCCAGCGCGCGGGCCACGGCCACGCGCTGTTGCTCGCCGCCGGAAAGATGGGTGGCCAGGCGGTGGGTTTTGTCGCCCAGGCCGACGTCTCCCAGCAGCGCGCGGGCGCGGGCGGCCATCTGTTCCTCGGTCAGGCGGCCGAGCTTGCGCATGGGCATCATGACGTTGTCGAGCGCCGAGAATTCCTGCATGAGGAAATGAAACTGAAAAACAAATCCGATGTGCTCGCAGCGCGAGGCGGTGCGGTCGAGGTCGCTGCTGTTCGACATGAGCTGGTCGCTGATCCAGATGGAGCCGCCGTCGGGCTGGTCGAGCAGGCCGAGCAGGTAAAGCAACGTGCTCTTCCCGCAGCCGGAGGGGCCGACGATGGCGGTGACCCGCCCGCGCCGCGCCTCGAAGGACACGCCGCGGAGCACGTGCACGCGGCCCTCGGCTTCGCCGAGGTAGCGGTGGAGTTGCTCGCAGCGAAGGGCGATGGCGGAGCCTGGCGGTGGGAAGCGCGAGGCCGGAGCCGGGAGGCCGGAGACGGGGGACCGGGAAGAATCGGAGGGCATGGAGTTCAATAGTCCCCTTTTGGGGCAGGGAGCTCGATCGCATCCTGCCACACCTCCAAATTCTCGAAGGTGCTATCTGCTAGGTTTCCTCTTCCTAGCCCGCATTTTTCATACTCCAAGTGCTTCTGGTCAGGTGTTCGCGGGCGTTCGTAACGGGATATCGGTGAAAATTGCTGGGAATGCGGGCTAAAAGCAAAACCGCCGGGCGGTTTTGCCGTTAGCCCGGATAGGCCCAAAGGCTGCAAAAGCAGGAGGAATTTACTCACAGTGTGTGGGTGCGCAGGAGATGAGAGTGTGAAATGTCCGGGCTAGCTCCCTGCCCCCTGCTGCTGGTTCGTAGATCTCATCCGGAAGTGCCGCGAATGATGTCGCCCGGCTCGAACCGGGCCGCGCGCCGGGCGGGAATGAGGCTGGCGATCATGACCATGACGATGGCGGTGGCGCTGGCCGCGACGTAGTGCCAGGGCGACATGTTGACCACGAAATGTTCGGTTTTGAAAATGCCCGTCAGATTCAGCGGGATCCGCGACACCCCGTAGGTGACGAGGTAACCGAGGCCGCAGCCCAGGACGATGCCGATGGCCAGGACAATGACGGCCTGCCAGATGAAGATGGATGAGATATCCTGCTGCGTGTAGCCCATCGAGCGGAGGATAGCGATTTCCTTGGTCTTCTCCATGACGATCATCGCGAGTGTGTTGAACATCGCGAGGCCGGCGATGAGAGTGAAGACGGACACGGTGATGCCGGAGGAGATTTTCAGCGCGCGGAACGTTTCCAGCCACGTTTTTTCCCGCACCTGCCAGCTGCGGGCACTGTGCCGCAGCACTTCCTCCATGTGCATCGCGTCCTCCGTCGCGCGGTCATGGTCGAAAAGGCTGATCTGGATGAAGCTGGCTCCGGTGGGCTTCTTCAGTTGGGAACGGGCCTCAGGCAGGTGCAGGTAAACCCGCTCCTTGTCGATGTCGCTGACACCGGTTTCGTAAATGGCGGAGACGCGATAGCGGCGGGATTGGCCGGCGGAATCGAGGATGAATGAATCGCCGACGGCGAGCTGCAGGCGGTCGGCGATGTCCTTGCCCACCAGGGAGCCCGACGCCTCCGTGCGAAAACCGTCGGCGGTCCCCTGCACGATTTGCCTGCCCAGTTGGGAGACCAGGACGTGGTTGTCCAGCACGATGCCGTAGATTTTAATCGAATCGCTCTTGAAGGAACTGCGAATGATGGCGGCGCCGGTCAGCACCTGGGAGGTGCCGGCCACGTTCTTGAACTGGTGCAGCCAGTCCATCACCAGCTTCGGCTCCTCCACGCCCTCGATGTATTTGCGTCCCTCCTTATGCGCCACCTGGAATTTCGAGCCGCTGCCCCCGCCGCCGGATTCCATCGAGCGGATGGTGTCCTGAATCCTGTCTTCCACCTTGATGGCGCCGTTGGTGCCCAGGATGGTCTTGATGAAAAAATCCTCGAAGCCGCTGGTCGTGGCCTGCGTGACCACGAACAAGCCGACGCCCAATATGATGCAGGCGAGGCTCATCAACATGGCGCGTTTCTTGGCGGTGAGAAACCGAAAGGCGATCCGGAGGGTCGGTGACATGGGAAAGGCTAACCGTCGGAGCGGGACGGCTTACTTCGCGGATGAATCGACCAGTTCCGTCCGCACCCGATCGCCGGGCGAAAATCGATCGAGCTCCTCCACGATGACCAGCTCCCCTTGCTTCAGCCCCTGCAGAATCTCGGCCAGGTTCATCGCCACGTAGCCCGGCTGAACCGCGCGCAATTCGACCCGGCCGCCGTTGACCACGAGAATCTCGTTCCCCCGCAGGGCGCGGCGCGGCACCGCGGTCGGCGCGTCGCGCTCGCCGAGCACAATGGTGACTTCGCCCGTGAGGCCGGGGACCAGCTTGTCGGCGTCGATGCCGACATTCAAATGGACGATGTAGCGCTGGGTTTCCGCGTCGGCGGTCGGCAGGACCTTGATGACGGAGGCGCCGTAGAGCTGGGAGCCATAACCGAGGAAACGGACCGAAGCCTTCTGGCCCACCTTGATGCCGGAGAAATTCTCCTCGCTGACCTTGGCCTCGACCGTGCGGCTGGTGGAGATGATCGTCGCGATCGGCGCGTTGTCGCCGATCAGGTCCCCGGGCCGGGCGAAGACATGGGAGATGACGCCGTCAAAGGGCGCGACAAAGGTCATTTTTCCCAGCTGGCGGCGCTTGCCCGCGAGGTTGTTCGAGATGCTCTCGGTCGCGTGGGCATTTTCGACTTCTTCAAGGGCCACCTTCTGTTCGGCCTGCTTGACGAGCCGCTGCTGGCGGGTGAGTTCCGCTTCCGATATTCCGCCCAGTTTGAGCATCCGCTCCTTTTCCTTCAGGTCGTCCCGGCCGTTTTCAAGCTCCAGCTTGAGCGACGAGCCGACCGCGATCCTTTGCTTGTGGGCGGCGAGGTTGCTCTCGATCTGTTTGATTTCCAGTTCCAAGTCGCCGGTGTCGAGCGAGACGAGGAAGTCCCCCTGGTGGACCACCCGGCCCAGATCGAGGTCGCTGCGGGCCACGCGCCCCCCGACCGCGCTCTTGAGCTCCATTTGGTATTCCGCGGCAACCGTCACGCTGCCCGGCACGGCATTGATCGCCTTCTCGGGCGCGACCTGCGCCACCAGCGCCACCGGGCGCAGATAATAGGCGACTGCCCATGCCCCCGAAGCGAGGACCACCAGCGCGATGACCACGGGACTCTTCAGGATTTTAGTTAGCATGGCTGAGATAGCGGGCGGGAAGATTTTTCAGGGCGGGGTCGAGGCCGATGGCTGACAGGAACTCGGCCCACTTGGACAGAAAGTCCGCGCGGGTTGAAAAGGCATTGAGTTCGCTCCTGTAAGCAATCTCGCGGGTGGAGTCGACGTTGAGCTGGCTGCCGACACCCCGGAGGCGATCCTGTTCCACCAGCTTGACCGCGCCGGTCTGGATATCCCGGCGGGTGTCCGCCAGCTGCATGGCGCGCGCCGCAAAATTCACCTGCCGCTCGAGGTCGGCGATCTGGTCGCCGGCGATGCGCAAATAATTCTCCAATTGTTGCTCGTAAGTGCGCTTGGTCAGGAGGGCCGAGCGCTTGGCGCCCTTGGTCGCGAAACCGTCGAAAATCGTCCAGGAGGCTGCGAGGGTTATCGTCTGGTTGGTCACGCCCACCTGGTCGACAGAAGTCGACGTCGCTTGGGTCGAATTCGACAGGCTGTAACCGGCCGAGAGGCCGAATTTGGGATAAAGGCGGAGTTTGGCTATCTTGTAGCTCAAATTCGCCTGCTGAATATAGTCGCGGTAGATCTGCGTCTGAACGGTGTTCTCGATATCCGTGCTGAGGAATTTCGCCAACAAGGACTTCGTATACTCAGTGCCATAGAACAATCCCGGCAGGGTGAGGTCAGTCGGAATGGACGCCAGGTCGAGCGGCGCCATACCCGTCAGCGAGCTAAAGGCGCGGATGCCTCGGTCGAGGGCGGCCTCGGTGCGGTCGCGGACCAATCGGGCGTCATCGACCGCCAGACGCGGAGGAATGATGCCCCCGGGGGAAATTCGGCCGGTCCGCAGCCTCTCCTCGTCGATGGCGAGGTTGGATTGCATGATCTTGAGCCCGAATTCGGCATTGCGCAGGCTGATCTTGGTGAGGATGAGATCGGTGTATTGCCGGCGGATGGCCAACGCCAACCCGCGGTAGGCTTCCTGGAAATTTTTCTCCGCCAGCTGAACCCCGATCTTGGCGATTTCCGACTGCGCCTTGAGCGCTCCCCAATGGAATATCGGCTGACTGACAGAGGCCGAATAATAGATGCCGCTGGCCCGGCTGCTCGAATCCGTATTGGAGGAAACGGCGGCGGTGCTGCTGGAGTAGGAAACGGAGAGGCCTGCACTAGGCAGCAATGCGCTGCCGACCACCAGCTTGTTCGCCTCGGCTTGCGCCAGCTCGATGCTGCGCTGGAGCATTTGGGGCGACTGGCCCAGTGCCTTCGCCATGATCGTTTTTAGCTCAGGAAAAATGTCCTCCACCAGCGGGGCGGTGTTGGCCGGCTGCGCCATCAAAACCACCTGCGCGAAGGGCACTGCCAGCAGGCAAAACAGCCCACGGCAGGAAGAGAGAATTTTACAAGTGAACATAAGATGACTTAAAAAAGCCAAAGTTAATGGGCATCATCGGCAGACCGCGGCATTTCCAATTACATTGCAATCTAGAAATCCCGCCTTCGCTTCCGCGAAATTCGTCGCAACCCGTGAATGGCCAAGACCTAAAAAGCAACGTAGATAAATGGCGCGCTGGGCAAGCCGATGCGATAAAGCACATAGTTCAGAATCAGCGCGACAACCAGGCCGGCGCACAAAGACAGGCCGCGCGCCAGCCACCGGGCCGATCCGGGTGGCAACGACAGCCAGAATTCACGGAGGAATTTCATCGTTTTAGTTTGTCTTCGAGATACCCGAGGCGGTCGGCAATCGCCCTGGCCTCTCGAGCCACGATTTCCGCCAGCTTCCGGCCTCCGGAAGCGGTCAAGTGGGTGCGGTCGCCAAAATCCTGTTCGGCAAAAGCCCGGCCGTATTCCGCGGCCGCGTATCCGGCCTCCTGCCAGGCGGCCACGCCGTCCCGGTAAGCCGCATCCTCTCGCACCATTTCGTCCTTCGTGAGATTTTTCAGATAATAGGGGCTGTTGCGGCTAAGCATGATCAGCGTCCGGGGCTTGAGTTGGTCGGGGACCGCCCCGCGCGCAAAATGCATGAAGTTCCCCTTCCGGATCGGATTCAACTGCCATTCGCCCCGCCCGTCCTTCAGGTAGAACAGCTCGCTGAAACCGCGGACGATCTTCATTTCGATCGCCCGGTTGGCCGCGGTAAACCGGTCGCGAAACGGCGTGATCTCGTAATCGCCCTCTTCATCGCGGAATTTTTTCCGGGCCCAGATGGCCTGGGGCAGGTTGGGCGTGTGGGGGCTCTTGATGGTGAAATAGAAATTGTAGCCGACCCAGTTCCAGAGATCGCGGTAGCGCAAGACCCGGTCCAGCAGTCCCGTGCCGTGCAGCTCAAAGAGCCAGGAAATTCCATAATTCAGGCGGTCAAATTCCGCCACCAGGTCGTCGCGTGGCCCAAAGTCCTCCAGCAATCCGCGCGCGCGCGCCTCGCGGAAGAGGTAGCGGTAGGGTTCGAGCCCGTAGGGAGCCGGCGGCCCGAAGGGTCCGGCATTGGCGACATAAATCTGCCGCGGATATTCCTTTCGCAGCACATCGGCCACCACGGCTCCTCCATCCGTGCAGAGCGCCCCCCGAAAGGCGAAATTGATGACCACGAACCGGTCACCCAGCAGTCGCTGCAATTCCTCGGTCCATATCTTTCCGACCGGCTGCCCCACCCCGTGAAAAATCGAATTACCCCCCACAATCACGAGCACCTGGTCCGGCCGGCAGCGGGCCCGCACAATCCCACACATCTCTTCAATCGTCGGATAGTAATGCGCCTCCGGGGAGAGGCGCACATGAAAGCGCGTGAACGTTTCATGATAGCCCCGTGACGACACCCACCGGGCGAACAGCGAGCACATCGCCAAGCCCAGCACCAGACCCAGCAAAAAGGCCACCGGCCGAAAAATCGGGGGCGGGGGCGGAGATTCAGTCTGATCCTTTTCGCTCATAGGGTGAAAAGCAGGCGGGCCATTCGCAACGCCTCGGGAACCGGATAAAAAAACACCAGCCAGCCAAGCCAGGCAAACATTTGTGTCACCACGAGGCCGGCCTTGGGCTCTTTTTCAAACACCCAGGCAATCCCCGGTCCCAGCACAGGGATGCTCCGGTAAGTCGCACAAAAGGCGAGCCCGACTCCGTGATAAATCCCCCAAATCACAAAATTCCAGGCCGGGCCGTGCCACAGCCCGCACAAGGCGAAGGCAAAAAGCCCGTTGCCTACCCGCCGCACCGGTCCGTGCCGGCTGCCGCCGAGGGGAATGTAGACGTAATCGCGAATCCAGCTGCTCAGCGAAATGTGCCAGCGCTGCCAGAAGTCCTGCAAGTTGCCCGCCAGATACGGCCAGTCGAAGTTTTCCGGCAGCCTCACGCCCAGGAGTCGCGCCATGCCGATCGCAATGTCGCTGTAGCCCGAGAAATCCATGAGTATCCGAAAGGCGATGGCGGCCAGCACCAGCCAGCGATGGAGGAAGCCCAGGGCGGCGAACTGCGGCTGGTAGATCTCGATACAGAGGGTGAGATTGTCCGCCACCAGCACCTTCTTGGCAAAACCCAACCCGATCCGCCGGAAGCCCTCGGCCAAATCCTCGAGGCTCACATGCCGGCTGCCCGCCTCCAGGGCTGGAATAAATTGAGCATACCGCTTGATGGGTCCGGCGACCAGGGAGGGGAAAAAAACGGAAAACAGCACGAACTTGAGCGGATTGCGAATCGGTTCGCCGCCTTTTCTGACCTCGAACAAATAGTGCACGAATTCAAAGGCGAAGAAACTGACCCCCAATGGTGGCGCCCCGGGCATGATCTTGCGGACATCAACGGCCAGCGTGGCGGCAAGAGGGGCGTTCCAGGGTTCAACCGCCGCCCCGATGAGAAACAGCGCATATTTGTAGAAGCACAGTGCCAGCACGCACAGGACCATCGCGGCCCCACAGATCCAGCCCCGCCGGGACAGGCCCGCCGCGTAGGTGACGATCATCAACACCACGATCGGCGCCATGCCCGCGGCGCCGGCGAAGTGGGCATGGAATATGGCACAGGCCGCTGCCAGAAACCACAACCGCATCCCGGGACGGGGCAGAAACCAATACGCTGGCACGATGATCCCCGCAAAAAGGATGAACCAGTAGGTGGTGAAAATCATGAGCCGGGAATTTGCTGACTGTGCCACCAAATCAGGGTGATACCGGACAGGTTCAAGCCATTTCCACCACCCCTGCCTCGCCCAAGTTTCCCGCCCCACCCTTACCGGCCTGTTTCACATGCGTGCAGGTTTTGAACGCACACCCCGCCCCACTCGCGCCATCCTTGCCGGGCTTTTTCTTGCCGCGCTGATATGCACCTGCCACTTTTGATCTTTCAGAGGCCGCCATGCTGTCGAACGCTCCCTTTCAGTCCTTCCCGTGAGTTCCGAAACGATCAACCTAACGCAGGCGCATCTCGGGCAGGTCCGGACGTTTTACGATGCCGCGCCGATCAAGTTGAATTGGATCGCGCGCTCCTACCGCGCACTGCTCGCCCACCAGTACAATCTGTTGATCCCGGCTGAAGCAAGCGTGGTCGAAATTGGCTGTGGCTCCGGCGAACTGCTCGGCCGCCTGCATGCCCGCCGCAAAGTTGGCGTGGATCTTTCCTCGGCCCGGATCGCTTCCGCTCGCATCCGTTTGCCCGACGCCGAACTTCATGTCCTAGCCGGTGAGTTCATCACCCTCACGGAAAAATTCGATTACATCATCGTTTCGGATACGCTCAATCTCGCCGCCGATGTCCAGCAACTGCTGGCACGATTGCACGACCTCTGCCACGCCAACACCCGCCTTGTCATCAATTTCCACTCCTCCGTTTGGCGCCCGGTTATTTCAGCCGCCCGTCTCCTGGGGCTGAAATCCGAGGAGCCGCAGAGCAGCTGGCTGGCGTCGACCGACATCCGTAATCTCCTGCATCTTGCCGACTGGGAGGCGCTGAATTTCCAGATGCGCCTGCTGCTGCCGGTCAAATGCCTGGGGTTGGAACGCCTCGTCAACCGCTGGGTCGCTCCCCTGCCCTTTTTGCGCTGGCTTTGCCTGACGGTGTTTTGCGTCGCGCGGCCGATGCCGCCGCGGCCGGCCAGGCAAATGTCCGTCTCGGTGGTCGTTCCCGCCCGGAACGAGGCCGGCAACATCGAAGCCGCCGTCCGGCGGACGCCGCAGATGGGCAGCGGCACCGAATTGATCTTCGTCGAAGGTCATTCCCGCGACGAAACCTGGGCCGAGATCCAGCGCGTCGCCCGCGAAAACCCGCAGCTGAAGATCAAAATCATGCAGCAGGCCGGCCGGGGCAAAGGCGACGCCGTTCGCCTGGGCTTTGCTGCCGCGACCGGGGACATTCTCATGATCCTGGATGCCGACCTCACGATGCCGCCCGAGGAGCTGCCCAAGTTTTACGATGTGCTGGCGGCCGACCGCGCCGAGTTTGCGAACGGCTGCCGCCTCGTCTACCCGATGGACGAAAAGGCCATGCAATTCCTCAATCTTTGCGCGAACAAAACCTTCGGCCTCATCTTCACCTGGCTTCTCGGCCAGCCCGTGAAAGACACGCTCTGCGGCACAAAAGTCCTCAGCCGCGCGCACTACGAACGCCTCGCCGCCAACCGCGCCTATTTCGGCGATTTCGATCCCTTCGGCGATTTCGACCTCCTCTTCGGAGCCGCCAAGCTGAACCTCAAGATCGCCGATGTTCCCATCCGCTACCGCGAGAGAACCTACGGCACCACCAACATCCAGCGCTGGAAACATGGCTGGCTCCTGCTCCGCATGGTATGCTTCGCCGCCCGCAAACTGAAGTTCGTGTAGGGAATGTTCTCAAAATGAATTATCCTCCTGAACGAAGCGAAGAATCCAGCAGGACTCCCGTTGGCGAACGTTCTGATGGATCTTTCGCTTCGCCAAGATGACACTGGCGAAATGGTTCATCTGGATTTACCCCGAAGGTTCGGGTGGCTTCGCTTGTGGTCTCGGAATGACAGCTTCGGATTTTTGGTGTCTTCTTGTGGCTCTTTGTGGCCATCTCAGTCGTGTTGTCCTCGGTTAAACAGCTCCCAACGGCGGAACTAGCCCGCTGGCTCGTCTTGTTCGCCACCGGCTGCTGGCTGTTCCATCCGTTCATGACGGGGCGGCAAATCGGCACGGGCGATGCCCTCTGGTATGCGAACATGCTCGCGGATTTCGTCACCCAGTGGCGCGCCGGGGTGTTTCCGGTGTTTGTCGGCCAGACCGAATTCGCCTTCAATGGCGCCGTCTATCCCCTGCGGGTCGCGCCCCTGTATCAGCATTTGGCGGGCGTGATCGACCTGCTGACCGGCCGGCAGCTTGGGTTCTTCGCCTTGCAACACGCCACGGTCATCGTCTGCGGGTTTGCCGGACTGGCCTCTTCCTATCTCACCCTGACCCGCCTCGCACCCCAGCAGCGCTGGGCCGCCTGCGGACTGGCCGTGCTCTATGTCAGCTGTCCCGGAGTGCTCGGCACCATCTACACCCAGGATCTCTACATGACCTGGATGACGGTCCCATTCCTCCCGCTCGCCGTTTACGGCCTGGTGCGACCCTTTCAACGGGATGACACCATCGTCCAAGTAGCACTTGCGGCGGGGCTCGCCGGTCTCTGGCTGGGACATGCGCCCATTGCCCTGTGGATGAGCCTCATTGCCGGGTGCGTGCAGGCAGTGCGACTCACGGCGCTCCACCGCAATCGGGGCGCTTGGATGCGCGCCGGCGCCGGTGGTGCCCTTTTCGTCATGCTCGGGCTTTATCCCTTCGTGTCGGTAGCCTCGCTCAGCACTCCCGGCGTGGCATCGGTCGTCAGCGCCGGTCTCGCGCAGCAAGAGCGAATCACCAATGTCATTCGCGAGGTCTTTCCCACGGTGTTGCTGCCCGTGAGCGACCATGCCCGCGCTCTGAGCGATTTGCAGCTGGGTTATGGGCTCTGGCTGGTCTTCCTCGCCTCGCTCTATGCCGCCTGCCGGATTTCCCGCTGGGAATTGCGGCTGCTGCTGACCGTCTGCCTCGGGTTGCTCGCCCTACTGCTGCCCGTGCCGCTCCTGAACGACTGGCTGTGGGCGCACCTACCGGAGCAGATCAAGCGCATCACCTTCTATTGGCCGATGCACCGCTTCTACTTGATCCTGGCCGCGCTGCTCGCCGCCGCCGCGCAGCTGGCGCTCGCCGCGCTCGTAGTGAAAAGAGAAGACGAAAAAGCTCCATTGATCATCAAACCCTCCTCCCCTTCCATCATCGCCTTCACTCTCCCCCTCTCTCTCGCCTGTATGTGGAGTTTATGGGAATCACGGCAGTTCATCCGCGCCGCAAATGAGCGCACCGCGTCCTCCGAGCGTTCCGTCCAGGTGATGCTGCCGGAAAACCGGCTGCTCATGAACCACGCCTACGGACTCTTCCCCGCGCTGCCGGCTTATTTCTCAAACGGCGTCATGGACCCTCGCGCTGAAGTGCATCTGCTTGCGTCCGACACGCTGCAACCGGTTATTTCACCGACCGGCCACATCGTTCCCCATGATGAATTCCGCGGGGTGATCGACGAAAATCCAGGTGTGCTCAGGTTGCACCCGATGCTGGTTTTACAACCCGGAAACCGATATATTTTGGAATTCGAGTTTGGGGAGCATTCCTACGTCGGCGTCCTGCAGATTTCCGGCCGCACTTTTTCCCGTGAATACGTCCTGCCGCAAACGGGCGAATTCCGCGCATTCGGCACCGCCCTGTCCAATGCCAGCACCCTTCCACTCTGGACCACATCCTCCGATGAGGAAACCCTCACTTTGCGCTATATTCCGACCGATGGAGCCAAGCCGGCGGAATTCGCCGACTTCGCCCGCTTCCGACTGAGGGAGATCGATCCACTAGCCGGACCGGTGGCCGTAACGTCCCTGCTTCCCTTCCGCGCCACCGTGCGCACCCGGAATGCCGCGTGGCTGGAAACCCCGCGAATGTTCATCCCCGGGTATGCGGCCACCGCCGATGGCCGGCTGGCCGAGGTGCGGCGGTCGCCCCAGGGACTCGTCATGATCCCCGTGACCCCGGCCACCCGCGAGGTAGAGGTCCGGTATGTCGGACCGTTGATTTTGCGCATCGCCTACGGTTTTACTCTGGCCGCTTGGATTGCGTTATTGGTTTCTGTTCTCGTTTTGGCATCTCGTCGCTTGATTGTCCTCCGGACTCGGTTCTGATTCGTCCGTCCTCTGCCTTCTGCTGTCATCCGTCCCCTGGATACCCTACCCGATCCGTTCCCGCTCGATCACCAGCGGACGCTTCGTGACCCTGGTGTGGATGGCGCCGATGTATTCGCCGATGATGCCAATGAAGAACAGTTGCACCGAGCCGAAGAAGAACAGGCCGATCACCACGGGCGCCACGCCGAGCGCAAAGCGATCCCAGAACACGATCTTGTAGGCGAGATAAACCAGCCCGATCAGAAACGACAACGCCGACGCCGCGAACCCGAGCATGGTAGCCAGCCGCAGCGGCACCTTGGAGTGGCTGGTGATGCCCAGCATGGCCACGTCGTAAAGGGTGTAGAAATTATTCTTGGTGAGGCCGCGCTTCCGCTTCGGTTGTTCATAGGGGATCCGTGCCACCGGAAAGCCCAGCTCGCAGACCAGACCGCGCACGTAGGGATACGGATCATCCAGCGCCCGCAACGCTTCGATCACCTTGCGATCATAGAGACCGAAGCCCGTGGCATTCTCGATCAAGTCCACGTCGGCCAGCCGCTTCACCAGCTTGTAGTAGGCGCGCCTCAAAGCGAAGAACACTGTCGATTCCGCGCTATTGACCTTCTGCCCCATGACGACCGGGAAGCCCTCGCGCCATTTTTTGATAAACTCCGGGATCAAATCCGGCGGATCCTGCCCATCCGCCGCCATGACGATCACCGCCTCCCCCGGCGCCTGCAGCAGACCATGAAACGGCGACCGCACGTGGCCGAAATTGCGCTGGTTGAGGATGACCTTCACCCGCGGATCCTCTGCCGCCAGCTTCCGCAATTCCTCCTGCGTCCCGTCGGTCGACGCATTGTCGATGAAGAGATGCACGTAGTGCAGCTCTCCGCTCCCCGCTCCTATGCCGGGCGACTGGCCCGGACATACACCGGGTTGGCAGGAAGCCAACAACGGTGCCGCCTCTGGCCCCATCACCGCCGCGATTCGCTCGTGGAGCAAACGGACATTATCCCGCTCGTTGAAGCAGGGAGTGAGGATGGTCAATCTGGCCGTCGGTTCGCTCATCGGAATGCGGTTGAGGGGTAACTGTCCGTTCTCCCGACCGCAAGCCCAGCCTGCCGGCGCTGAGTTTCAGCTCGTCGCTGTCACCCCATGCTTTTACCCCAAGGGCGCAAAGCACGCAGAGAAATTCCCAGTCGCAGAATCTCCTCCGCGGCCTTTGCGCCCTCCGCGTTTAAATGTCTTGGCCTTCCGTATCCGTGCCCATCCGCGTCATCTGTGGTTAAAAAAGTCTTGGCCCGCTTTTGCGTTTTTTGCGCTTTTTGTGGCCAACCCGCCTTGGCCGATCCACTCCAATCAATTCCAAGCTTACAAGAGGTCGCACCCTCGCTGTTTTCGATGGGTGAGTGCGGGACCGATATTCTGCCCGAGTCCAACTCAGAGGTGGTAACCACTAATGAGTTTCGCCAATGGGCGAAACTTTAGAATACCCCTTCGACTCATCGTCTTCGGTGTTAGTTCCCGGGAGTCTGCTACTCGCAGACTGGGATACCTTGCCTGCGAGTAGCAGGCCCCAGAATCCCATTGGCGAAGACGATCAGTCGAAGCTGCCCTTTGAAGGCTTCATCCATTGATGAAGCCCATTAGTGATCAAGTCTCCGGCTTTTGAACCATTTGTCTCGTCTACCCACTGGAAGTAGCGGAGAACTCGATTTCACGACTCCGCCTTTCACTCTCACTTTCCCCCACCGGCTCCCGGCCTCCGTTCTCGATCCTCTCCCACCAATTCCAGCTCGCCGATTTGCCCGGTTGACATGATACTCTTACATGATAGCTTGAACTCATGGAGAACTCCACACTCACCGAAAGAGGCCAGATCTCTGTGCCGGCTGCCCTCCGCAAATCGATGAATTTGCATCCGGGGCAGACGCTGCGCTGGCAGCGTATCTCCGACCGGGAAATGCGGGTTTCGGTCGAAACCCCGCCGGCACCCGCCGGCCCCTTGAGCGTGCTCGGTTACGCCCAAAAGCTTCACCGGGGACCGGCCCGGCGCACCGCGAGTTGGATGCGTGAGTTGCGGGCGGGAGAGCAGTAGCCGTGTGGGTCGTCGATACCTGCATCGTTCTCGATGTCCTTGAGCACGATCCCGTCTTTGGCCGCCCCTCAGCCGAGCTGCTCCAGAAATTATTGCCTCAGAGGCTGACGATCTGCCCGGTCACCATGGTTGAGTTATCGGCCGCTTTTTCCGGCGACCTGGCAGAGCAAAAGCGCTTCTTGGATCAGGCCGGCATTGCCTACGGAGAGCCGTGGACGGCGGCGGACACGGAGCAGGCCTGTTCCGCCTGGAACACTTACGTTGCCGCCAAGCGTCAGGCTCGGGCGGCCAAGCGGCCCGTCGCCGACATTCTCATTGGCGGATTCGCGGCGAACCGGACCGGCCTGGTTACGCGCAATCCCCGTGATTTCACCCGCTGGTTTCCCCATCTGAAGCTGCAAGAGCCGTCCGGGCGTTCCAAGCCACAGTTGCGCGAGCAGCCCCAACTCTGAGGGACGACTTCATCTCGATGAAGCCCAGCGCAGGCGAAAGGTCGCCCGCCTTCCCCCGTTCCTATCGCCTACAGTCCACCGCCCACTGTCCACTGTTCCAATCCCTCTCACTTCCCCTCTCACTTTCACCTTCACTCTCACTTTCTCTTTCACTTTGTGACCGCTGCCTCCCACCGCAGACTTGCCCCCTTTTATTAACTGATTAATTAAACGCCACTTGGCCCGTTCAATTTGCCGTAACCTCTCAATCACCGTTCCCAAAGGAACTTAACCCCCACTCTAACTCTGTCTGTGTCGGGCATAAACCCCGACCTGCACTCTCCTGAACTGATAATTTCCCGCCAGTGACGGCCAATCGCAGGCGGTTTTCCCGGTCTGCGATGAGCAGACCCCCAACCCACCACTGGATGGTGATCGTTCTCCAGGATTACACGGTCCTACGGTCCGACAGTTGCCCCGTCCAGTTTTCAGTTTTTCCGATTTCAGATTTTCAGTTTTCTGGGATTAATCAAACACTGGGAATCCCTCTTTTGCCGCCGCTTCCCGCAGCCGCTGGTCGGCCGAGAGAAAAGGCAAAGCCCCGGGCTCATGGCTGCAGGCCACGAGCGCAGCCGCGAGCTGCAAGGCATCGGCGGCGCGCAAGGGATGAATCCGCAGGAGACGATGGGCCTGCAAGCGCACCTGGGGAGAAGGCTCGACCTCAATCCAGCCCGCTTCCAACTGCCGCAGACGTTCCTCGGCCGCGGTGGCTTCCCTGGCCGTCAGGGCTCCTTCCCGCACCAACCGCTGCAAGGCTGAAATGCACTCCACCGGCGTACCCCACCAGACCAGCATGGCGGGGTCTTCCCGCAATTGTGCGTCCCGCCGCTCGCTGTCTGATTCCCCAACCAGCAAGGGAACCACGCCCGAGGCATCCCAAAATTTCATCGGATCGCTTCGTCGCGTTCGGTCAGGAGGGCAGCCACCAGGCTGGTCCCCGGTTTGAGCCGTGGCCGCGGGGTCTTGAGTGCGGCCAAGGGTGAACCCGCGGTCAGCGGCCGTCGGATCAATCCCTGTCGCTCCAGGGCCCGCAACCGGGCGTCATCGGGCAATGTTCCTGCCGCCACCGGCTCGAGGCGCGCCACCGGCACATTGCGGTCGAAAATCAAAACGCTTTTGCCGCCCTTGACCGCCCGCAACAGGTTGCTGAGTCCATTTTTCGATTGCGTCACGCTGGCCGTTTTCATGAAGCCAGAATAGCCATATCGAAAGAGCCGTCAAGCCGAGTTTCCGGCTTCGTAGCGGGGGGATCTTATACCAACACCCTATGATTTTACACCAAGGCCGCAAAGCACGCAGAGAAATTCCCGGTCGCCCAATCTCCTCCGCGGCCTTTGCGCCCTCCGCGTTTAAATGGCTTGGCCCCATCCGTGTTATCCGCGTCATCCGGAGTTCCAACCTCACTGGTTGCCTTTCACTCTCACTCTCACTTTCCCCCACCGGCTCCCGTCCTCCCGTCTACAGCCTCTTGTCTCCGTCAACAGTCCACCATCCACCGTGCCCCCTTCCGAATACCGTCCACCGCCGAGCGCTTGCCTCGCCGAAACCTACAATTGACGGAAGGCTCATTCTGAACCAATTTCCGCTCATGACTCTGGCTAATTTCCCACAGCTCAAGCGACTGCCACCCCGCCAGCGCCTCCAGCTCGCGGAACAACTGTGGGATTCGGCCGCCAGCAGCACAATGGCCGTCCCCGCCAGTCACAAGCGTTTGATCCGCTCGCGGCGGAAAGTTTACGAACAGGACCAGGTCGCGACCCTCACGATGGATGAGCTAAAGAGGTCGATCCGCCGCCCCAAGTGAACAGCAAGCCGGTTGTCGCGTTGGCGCAGGTCTGCGAGGATATGCAAATCGCCTATGATTACTTTGCCGCCCGGCTCTTTGCTGGCGGGGAAAAATTCCTCGAACGTTATTTCACCGCCACGGATCAAATCGCCCTCAATCCATGGAGTTTTTCTGTGAAGTTTGACGATTACCACCGGGCCTTGATCCCCAAGAGCGACTTTGCCATCTATTACTTTCAAGAGCCGGATCGTTCGGTGATTGTCGCTGTCGTCAACGCCCGCCGTCATCCCCGGTTACTAAGGGCCTTCGTGCGGGCTCGGCGCAAATAATCTCTGCCCGAGTCCAACTCAGAGGTGGTAACCACTAATGAGTTTCGCCAATGGGCGAAACTTTAGAATACCCCTTCGACTAATCGTCTTCGGTGTTAGTTCCGGGAGTCTGCTAATCGCAGACTGGGATACCTTGCCTGCGATTAGCAGGCCCCAGAATCCCATTGGCGAAGACGATCAGTCGAAGCTGCCCTTTGAAGGCTTCATCCATTGATGAAGCCCATTAGTGGTCAAGTCTCCGGCTTTTTGAACCATTTGTCTCGTCTACCCACTGGAAGTAGCGGAGAACTCGATTTCACGACTCCGCCTTTCACTCTCACTTTCCCCAACCCGGCCATCACCGCCGCGATTCGCTCGTGGAGCAATCCGGCCACCCGGGAGGGGGGATCGTTCTCCAGCAAAACATCGCGTTCCCGCTTGCCTTTTCCGTCGCATATCTGATAATGATATCATAATTATGAAGGAGCTTTCCTTCGAATGGGACCCCCAAAAAGCCGCGTCCAACCTGACGAAGCATCAGGTCTCATTTGAGGAGGCGAGGACGGTGTTCGATGACGACCAGGCTCTGGTTATCCCCGACCCGGACCATTCCCTGGCCGAAGAGCGCTTTATTATCATGGGCATGAGCCAGGTGACCAGAGTCTTGGTCGTGGCGCATTGCTTTCGCCAGGGGATATCAGTGATTCGAATAATCTCCGCCCGCAAGGCGGGAACAAAGGAACAAAAACCATACTGGGACCAGATCAAATGAGAGCGAACTACGACTTTTCGAAAGGCGTCAGAAACCGTTATGTCAAGCGCTTGAAGCAGCAGATCACCATCCGCCTCGAAGCGGAGGTGATTCACTACTTCAAGGAGCTTTCTTCGGAAACAGGGATTCCCTACCAGAATCTGATCAACCTTTATCTGCGGGATTGCGCGAGCGAAAGCCGGAAGCTGACCTTCGCTTGGAAGAAGCCGGCGCCAGCGGCCCTGGCCAGGCGGCCGTGAGCCGGCCTTGCCCCAATTTCAAGATTTCCGATTCTCGATTACAAGATTTCTCTACCTCGATTTCGTGGCAACGAGAACCGAGGACGCACCGTCCAAATTTCATATTTTCAGTTTTCCCGCTCTTCCCCTCTGATATTCGCGTCTATTCGCGTGATTAGCGGGCAGTCGTCTGAATGGCTCAGTTTCGCTTCGAGGAGCCCGCGAAGAAAAAAACTGCCAGCGCCCAATCTCCTCCGCGGCCTTTGCGCCCTCCGCGTTTAAATGGCTTGGCCCCATCCGTTTTCTCCGCGGCATCCGCTTAGCGCTTCGCTCGGAACACGAGCCTATGAAATCGAGGAATCGGGAAATCTTGATTGAAGACGGATTGGCGATTTTAGATTTTCAGATGACCGATTATCAGTTTTCACGATTGGCGCTTGAGCCTTTCGAAACGGCAGCGGAGCCGCGCCAGGTTTTTCGTGCGTTTCGTGGTTAAAATCCGACTGAATTGTTCCGTCTCAACTCCGCTTCGCGGCGCCCACATAGACACCCAGCAAACTCAATCCCATGCCCAAAGCCAATCCGAGGCAAAAACCGGCGGCGCACGGTATGAGCATCGCTCTCACCACGCTGCCGCCGGCGGTATAAATCTGGTCGCTGAGCCGGATGGCATTGGCAAACTGCTGCGTGACGTAATCGGCATGCGTCCTGCGGATATTGGCGATCAATTGGTCGTAGGCCGCCATCAATACCTTTAACGAGGCATCGGCACTCTTTATTGCTGTTGCCTCGCTCAAGGACTCGCCAAGCCCTTCAAATTCTTTGCGGCGTTCCTGAATTCTGCTCATATTCGACTGGATCCGCTTTACCTCAAGGCTGGCGTCAAGCGCCTTGCGCATCGTGAAATTGTAGGCGTCATTGACGAGGAGGGAATCGACGAGCCCTTGATCCAACATCAGGGTGTCGGTTCGCTGCTGGGGCACTTGGGATTTGATGCCGACCACATAGCTTTGCGCGCGTTCCTCCGCCTTTGCCAGATACTCCTTGATCACTTTTTCCTCTTCGATCGCCAGGCGTTCCTCATCCCTCAGTCTCCGCAGGGAATAATCCATTTTTGTGAGGACCGTATCCTTGGATCGCGACAGGTTATGCATGCGGATGATGCTGAGCACATCGACGAGTTGAACCTCGCTAAAAAGCTGGGTTTGCTTGAGCAAGTCGCTGAAAGACAGATTGGTGGCGGGAGAGCGGAAGGACTTCGCCTTCTCCGCTTGCTGGTTCAAGTAGGCGGTGACATTCGTCAGCTCAGCGTTCAAGATCGATTCGTAGTCGGGCAGATCGGCATCCTGCAGGGCAGGCTGCACATTGCCAAAGGCCACCGGCAGCCGGGCATAGGTGCGTTGGAATTTTTCCTGATACACACTGATGATCTCCCGGAGCACCTGCACGCGTTGCTGGCCGCTCAGCGGGAACTTGCGGGGCAATGTCAGCGTGACCTTGTATTCATCGGGATTGTAGGCCGGCGGGTTTTGCCCCGCGCTGCGCAGACGGTCGCGTTGCTTGACGACTTCCGGCGGAATAATGCCGTCGATCGCCAGCGCCCCCCTGATCTCACTCTGGAAGGCATCGGTCGCTTCCAGGTTCAGCTTTTTGAGAGCTGCCGTGATTATTTCCGGCGCCCGCAAGTCATCCGCCTGGAATTTGGAATGATCCGGATATTCGCCGCGGTCAAAACCGTCGAAGGCAAAGATCACCCGGGTCGAGGTAGAAACCGGCCGGGAGGGACTGACCACGAGATACCCGACAGCCGCAATCACCAGCCCGAGCAAGGCCAGGCCAAGGGATTGATTGAGCCCCCGGACCAAGCGCTGAAACAAGGCACGAAGGTCAATCCCCTCATCGAAAGGAGCATTGGACGCGCTGTAGTGCTGGGGAGTTTCAGGTTGGGAAGGGAGGGACATGATTTGGTTTGGTGCTAACGCGGCCAGAAAGGGCCACAAGCACAAAGATTCGAACTATTTATCTCATCGATCCCCCCCGATAAGGTATTGTCCTATCCCCGATTGTCATCTACATATAAAAATACACGGGCCACCAACAACCACACACATGAGCCTCCAACAAAATCAATCGAACTCTGTCAACCCGGTCGACGCCTACGAGGACGAAGTGTCCCTTCCGATCGGAGCCATCGTCAAACACTGGTGGCACAAGCGTGCGACCCTCGCCGTCTTGTTCCTCACCGGGGGCATCGCCGCCCTGCTCTTGGCCTCGGGTCTCTATGTGCGGCGGCCGGCCAGCCACCAGTCGGTCCTCACGGTGCGGCTGCTGTTCGATGGGGTCGAACGAGGCGCCTATCCCAATGGCGAACGCTTCAATCCGGCCGACATCCTCGCCACGTCCATTTTGGAAAAAGTCTATGCGCGCAACGAACTCGAGAAATTTATCACCTTTGAGGACTTCAAGCGCGGGCTGGCGATCACCGCATACAACCCGGCACTGAACCGACTGCAGCGCGAGTTCCAGGACCGGCTCGCCGCCCGCGCCCTGAGCACGGTTGAACGCCAGAAAATCGAGACGGAATTTCAGGAGAAATTGGCCGCGCTGAAAAACGCGGAATTCTCCCTGTTCGCCAGTTTCGGTTCCCGCTTCGAACGCTGGCCCGATCTGCTGACGGCCAAGGTGCTCTCCGACACGGTTAACACCTGGGTCGAACAATCCAGGGCCAGGGGCATCTTCAAATTCGACCTGAACATTTTTTCCGGCAACGTGCTGCCGGCCAACTCCGTCGATGAGGACTATCTGGTTTTCGTGGACCGGCTCCGATTGTCGATCAACCGGGTCCAGACGAACGTGGACGATCTTCTCAAGATTCCCGGGGCGGATCTGATGCGGGTCGGGCCGCAAAACATCTCGTTGGGCGAGCTGCGGGCCGCGCTGGAAGACGCGCTCAAATACCGGATCGGCACGATCGATTCGTGCATCATCCAATACGGTTTATACCGCAACCAAACCCTGGCCAAGGCCTATTTGAACGACCAGATGTTCCGTCTCCAACTGACCTTGGACGAACTAAACGCCCAGACCAAGACCATCCAAGGAGTTCAGGCCACCTATGCGTCCGGACGCAACAGTGTGAGTTACGGCGGCGCCGGCCAGACCCCGGGCACGAACGCGTTGTCAGGAAGCAGCCCCATGATTACCCAATTGAGCGACACCTTCATCGACCGGGTCATGGCCCTCTCCGAACGAAGCTCGGAGGAGGCGTTTCGCCAGAGCCTCGCGAACCGGCTGATCACGATCGAAAACAAAAATACCGAGGTCATCACGGAACGCAGGCTTTACCAGCGCCAGTTGGAGGCCCTCAACGGGGAAGTCGCGATGACGGAAAATGCCGCCGAAATCAAGCACTGGATGGAACGGCAGCTCAACGAAGTCCTGGCCCAGCTCAAGGCAACCTTGGTCGATGTGCAGGCCTTTCACGTCGCACTTTCACAGAGCAATCTGGAGCCCGCCACGGTCTACGCCATCACCGGGCCGGTGCGGACGGAAACCGTGTCCCCCCTCCGCGTTTCCACAATCGCGATTCTGGGTTTTGTCCTGGGAGCGTTCATCGTCGGCATCGGCACGGTCATCATCACTTGGCGCGGACTGCATGCGCCGGAACGCACGGCCGCACCGGAGCCCATCCAGGCGCAGCCGCAGGAAACCCGGGCCAAGAAGGCGCCGGCTCTCCACGCCATCCCCTTGGTGGAAACAATCTGAGGGGGGCGTTTTGATCAAACGCCCCCGTTACCATCGCCGCGATGCTCGCTGAGCAGTTACGATCTGTTCTCAACAGAAAAATTTGAGACAAAAAATCTTCGGAACAAAAGACCATGTGCGTCTGCGCGTGAAATGTTCGGGATAGGTGGGCGCCGGTTTCCATCCCGGCGCCTGATTGGCAATGCGTGATAGATTTTCGCCATCCTCACCAGTTCATCCATCAGGAGTGGAGCGGCGCCACCGTTTCCCAGCGTCTCCGCGGGAGCTTCGCGAGAGCGGTGATTGCAAGATCACCCACCGGACCGGCCAGGATCTCATCCGCCACCGCACGCGGCACCGCCGGTAATCTCGTTACCGATGCGCAGATCGCGGCCCTGGCCATCGAATACGACACGACGGTGCATACCGTCGATACCAACTTCGCCCGTTTTCCCGAAGTACGGTGGGAAAACCCGTTGCGCCTCTGATGATAATTGATTTCCCATGTTTGTGCGGATCATCGTCGAGAATATTCCATCACCGCACAGGCGATCCGGTCCAAAGGATGTAATCCCCGGCTCTATGTCTATGTGCCGCTGCCGCTGGCGGCGGCCATCGGCCTCGAACCCGGCGAGCAAGTCCAATGGACCCTGATTGATCGCGGCACCCTGCAAATGAAACGAGCGGAAGCCGCCGCCGCCCTGCCGGCCAAAAAGCCCGCCCCCCCCGCCCGAAAAAATAGGCGCCGAGAAAATCAACTTCTCAAAATCACGCCCAATACTTTTTCAGCAGAATCAAACTACAAAGAGTTGCTCAAGCACGCTGTCGGCGTGGCCATGGTTGGGGCCTTCCTCCGTGCCCTCTGTGTCACGTCAGTGCGCTCAGTGTCAAAACGGTCTTGCCAGCCTCACTTCGCGTTCTCCGCGCCCTCCGCGTTAATTGTGCCTTGATCTGAAGCCATTCGGTTGCGGCGGAGCCACGCCAGGTTTTTTGTGGCCAGATCGTCTGGGGTTTTACCGCAGTTCTTGAATCCGCCCCGAATGTTTCGTGGGCAACCAACTCCGCACCCCCATTTCACTCGAAACACGGCTCATATTCCGGGATCACGGTCTTCAGGCTGCGCTTGAGATCATTCGAGGATAACTCGTCCAAAAACGGCTCGAGCTCATCGATCGCCATCCGGCTGGCTTGAGCCGGATCGCTGCCGTTGACAAAGCGCATGATCCGCGGGTGATGCGTCGGTTGATGCGACTCGTTGTGGTGCTGGAGTTCCTCGAAAAGTTTTTCACCGGGTTTTAGGCCCGTGAACTTGATCTCGATGTCCTCGCCCACTTTGTAGCCGCTGAGCTCGATCATCTGGCGCGCAAGATCGATGATCTTCACCGGCTTGCCCATGTCCAAAACGAAAATCTCCGCGCCCTTGCCCAGCACGCTGGCCTGCATCACCAGCCCCACCGCCTCGGGAATCGTCATGAAATAGCGGATCACCTCCGGATGCGTCACGGTGACCGGCCCGCCCGCCTCGATCTGCCGCTTGAAAATCGGCACCACGCTGCCCGAAGATCCCAGCACGTTGCCAAAACGCACCGACAGGAGCTTGGTTTTCGGTGCGGCCCCTTCCGTTCGTGGCACCACCGCCGTCGCAACCTGCGGTGGCCGCGTAGACCCACGGGTCAATGAATCTTTCTCGGCCACCGGCTCGCCCACCGTTGTCGTCACGACCCTGGACGCGTGCGCCGCGATGACGGCCGACGCCGGAACCACCGCCTGCGCCGCAATCCCGGACGGCCTCGTCTCAGCCGCCAGCGAATTGCTGAGGGCCAACAGATGCAACTCAGCCAGCCGCTTGCTCGCGCCCATGACATTGGTGGGGTTGATCGCCTTGTCCGTCGAAATCATGACAAACGCCTCCGCGCCAAAATCGACGGCCATTTGCGCCAGTCTTCTCGTGCCGACGGCGTTGTTCTTGATCGCCTCGGAAGGCTGCCGCTCCATCAGAAAAACATGTTTGTGCGCCGCCGCGTGGAAAATGACCTGCGGACCATGCGTCTCAAAAATCACCTTCATTCGCCCTTGATCCAAAATGTCCGCGACCAAAGGCAGGCACACTCCGCCGAGACCCAGTTCATTGAGCTCCTGCTCCATCAGGAAAAGCGACGGCTCGGATTGCTCCACCAGGAGCAAGCGTCGCGGATTGAGCTGCGCGATTTGGCGGCACAACTCGCTGCCGATACTTCCGCCCGCTCCTGTAACCATGACAATCTTGTGCTCGACAAAATGCCGGATGGACTGCGTGTCGATTTTGACCTGCTCGCGTCCCAACAGATCATGGATTTCAACAGGGCGGATCTTGCTCACCCGCGCCTTGCCCGACGCCATATCCTCCACCGCCGGCAAAGTCTCCACCTGCACACCCGCCTTGCCCAGCGAAAGGGCCACCTCGCCGATGCGTTTGGCCGAGGCCGACGGCATGGCGATAATCACCCGGCGTACGCCCTCCAGAGCCGACAAGGTCAGGAACTCCTCCGGCGCCCCCTCCACCATCACGCCATGGATAAATTTCCCGTGCTTGCTTCGGTCATCATCGAGAAAGGCCACCGGCTTGAAACCGCGGCTGGGCATGTTGAGCAGATCCGTCGCCAGTGATGCTCCCGCATCGCCCGCGCCGATGATGACCACCTTTTCCGCCCGGCGATCCCCCAGGCGCTTTCCCTGCATGATCCGCTCACGGTAGAGACGCAGCACCATGCGAAACCCGCAAAAAAACGCCAGGCACAGCAAAAGATCGACCAACAGCACCCCGCGCGGCGGCGTATAAAGCGGATACCCCATCAATCGGGGCAAAATCATCAGAATGCTTGAAATCGACAACGCCGAAGCCAGCCGGATGAAATCCGGCACGCCGAAAAATGTCAGCATGCTGCCCGTCTGCCCAAAAACGATCAATGCCACGGCCTTGATCCCCAAGATCAGTCCAAGCACGCGCAATCGTTCCGCCTGATGTTCAACGGGGACCGTGAAATCGAAGCGCACCTCATAAGCCGCGTAGAAACACGCCACGATAAGCGCGGAGTAGATTCCCAAGGTGATGAGGAACCGATGGCTCCAGAAGCCACGAACCGCCTGTGAAAGAGTGCGCCTCATGCGTGCAATAAAAACATTGAGCGAATTGTTTACCCGGAAACCCCGCCCATATCACGGAAAATCTTTCAGCGCGCAGACCCAAAAATCATGGTTCCTCGCTGTTGCCGGTGGGTAACAGCCGAAATTCCGGCTGACATCAGAATGCATTTCGTGGGCCAGCGTGCTTGCACGCGCTCCAGAATGCGCGAGCGAGTTCGCTGCCCACGGACTGCTGCGAGCCGGCGGTCCCGGCCAATCAAGCCTTGTTTCCGCCCATTGAATCAGCTCGCAGCAACTCGAACAGCTTCTCGCCCGGCTTCAGCCCGGATCAGCTTGACGCTCAATCCTCCCCGGCCGCCTTCAACGCCCGCAGAGCACGTCCATGAGCGTCGTCCATTAGGAGACAGGCGTGACGGTTGCGCGCCGCCAAAGCCAAGGCGGCCGCTTCACCGGCATCGACCTGCAAACGAAAGGCCGCCTCAAGTTCTGCGTCCGGCGATTCGAGCATGCAGGAAAAGTCCCGGGCGATCAAGGCCGCCTCCGGCCGGCCCGCGGCATTGGTTACCGCCTCTCGCCAGACGGCTGCTGGGATCCACACTTCCTCCGCCAAAGCACGCAACAAATCCAGTCTCCCCACCTTGGCCAACAGGATCAATGGACTGGCGTCACAGATGATCAGCAGCTCACGCTTGGGAGAACTCATGGACCAGCTGCTCGTCGGTGAGATTGATGACAGAAACGCCCAGGCGGGAAAGCGCCTCCATGAAGCTCCACACGGGCAAACCCGCCATCTCTGCCGCCTGTCCCAGCGTCAAACGACGCAATTCGAAGAGCTTGGCCGCAAGGATCAGTCTCAACTCATGCTGCACCTCGGCGGGATTCAGACCGGCAGCGACCAGCCAGCGCTCATCAACAGGCACTTCCACGGTAGTCATGCAATCTACCTAGGACATGAACCTGGCCGTCGCAAGGAGAGAAATGAGAACAAGGGCGGAGCCCGGTTCCTCTCCGTCAACTTTCTTCCGTCCTCTGCCTCCGGTCCGCCAGGGCCATCTCACCGCGCTGCGCCCGGCTCACTTGGCCTGTTCCTCGTCGTCGTAGGGCTGGAAGAGCGAGTCGGCGGCGTTGAGGAGCGCCTGGCGCTCCTCATACCAAGCCGCCAGCTCGCGTTGCTCCTGCGGCGAGAGTTTTTCGATGGCGGATTCGATTTCGGTGACGGTGCTCATGGTGGAGACTATGCGGTTTTTCCCTCGTTTGGCAACCGTTCCGCCGGATGGCAGCGGGTGTGGACCTCGATCAATTGAGTGATCGTCACCTCGGTGTAGATGGCGGTCGTCTCCAGGCTCTC
>Ga0209515_10002369_pt1 | contig 29178 bp, 26 predicted proteins | sample Subgroupgradi54m_FD_187454 | JGI IMG/M metagenome (GOLD analysis project Ga0209515, IMG submission 187454) | Subsurface groundwater microbial communities from S. Glens Falls, New York, USA - GMW60B uncontaminated upgradient, 5.4 m (SPAdes)... ... | reverse complement strand
GAGGATGGTGTCGATGAGTTCTTCGCGGGATTTTTCGCTGAATTGTAGGATGCCGTCTTTCACATCTGTAATGACGGCAATTTGTTGGATATTTTGAGCAGATTACTTCAGAAGGCTAAACAATTACTATTTCAAGGGTACGGCGAAAGAAATAGATATCAGTCAGTATAGGGATTACTGAGGGGTACTACTGAAAGCCTTGAGATAGAAGAATAAGCCACTTCCGGAGTTAAGCATGGTAAGTGACATTATAGTATGAGGTTATAAAAAATTAAAAAAAAGAACCAAATCAGGGAAGATCGGTTGAGCCCATCAGGTATTCATCAACGGCTTGGGCTGCGCCGCGGCCTTCGTTGATGGCCCATACGATAAGACTTTGTCCACGGCGCATATCGCCTGCCGCGAACACACCTTTCACGCTGGTCGCGTACTTTCCGTATTCCGCTTTGGCATTGCTTCTTTCGTCGCGTTCTACGCCGAGCTGGCCGAGAACTGTTTCTTCGGGGCCGAGGAATCCCATGGCCAGAAGCACGAGTTGAGCGGGAATGATTTTGTTGGAGCCGGGCACGTCGGCGGGAATGAACCGGCCTTTGTCGTCTTTTTTCCATTCGATATTCACAAGCTCGATTTCTTTCACCTGGCCGCTTGCGTCGCTGATAAAACGTTTGGCCGTGACCAAATATTGCCTGGGATCTGCGCCGAACATTGCAGCGACTTCTTCCTGGCCGTAATCCAGTTTATAGACCTTGGGCCATTGGGGCCAGGGATTATCCGGCGCGCGTTCAAGCGGGGGTTTGGGCAGAATTTCAAGCTGGACCAGGCTCTTGCAGTTATGGCGCATAGCGGTTCCGACGCAGTCTGTTCCCGTGTCGCCGCCGCCGATCACGATCACATCCTTGCCTTCCGCGGAGATATATTGCTCCCATTTTTTGCCGTCAAGAAGCGATTTGGTGTTGGCGTGCAAAAACTCCATGGCAAAATGAACGCCTTTGAGATTTCTTCCTTCAATGGGAAGATCGCGCGGCTTGGTGGCGCCTCCGCACAGCGCAATCGCATCAAATTCTTTGAGAAGCTTGTCCGTGGGAAAAGTTTTTCCGACTTCAGTGTTGGTGACAAAGATTACGCCTTCCTCGGCCATAAGATCAATCCGGCGCTGGACGATTTTCTTATCGAGCTTGGGATTGGGAATGCCGTACATGAGCAGGCCGCCTATCCGGTCCGCGCGTTCGTAAACCGTGACTAAATGCCCGGCGCGGTTCAATTGCGCGGCGCAGGCAAGTCCGGCCGGTCCTGAACCTACCACCGCCACTTTTTTCCCTGTTCTTTTAGCCGGCGTCTGAGCCGTGACCCATCCTTCGTCAAATCCCTTGTCGATGATAGCGCACTCGATATTTTTAATCGTAACTGCCGGTTCGCTGATGCCGAGCACGCAGGATCCCTCGCAGGGAGCCGGGCAAACGCGGCCCGTGAATTCGGGGAAATTGTTGGTTTTATGAAGACGATCAAGGGCCTCGCGCCAGAGGCCGCGGTAAACCAGGTCATTCCATTCCGGAATCAGATTGTTGATGGGGCATCCGGAGGCCATGCCTGCAAGAAGGGACCCGTTGTGGCAGAAGGGAATACCGCAATCCATGCACCGGGCGCCCTGCTCCTGGAGTTTTTTCTCCGGCATATGCAGATGGAATTCATCCCAGTCCTTGATGCGTTGCCGGGGAGAGCGGTCCTCGGGCAATTCCCGTTTGATTTCAAGAAATCCGGTTGGCTTTCCCATGCGCTGCTCTAATTCTGTCTCAGTTGCCGCCTACGCGGGACGCGTCTTTTGCGTTTTCCTCAAAGGCGGCCATGATGGCTTCTTCTCCGCTCAACCCGGCACTTTTCACTTTTTCCAGTGACTGGAGCACGCGCTTGTAGTCTTTTGGAATAATTTTGACGAATTTGGGAACCATGTCTTCCCAAAGATTAAGAATGTGTTTGGCGCGCTGGCTCGCCGTGTACTTGGCATGGCGCTCAATCATGCCGCGCACCACCTGAATTTCCTCGGCCTTCTCGAGTTTTTCAAGCTCGACCATCTGTTTGTTGCAGAGCTCGGGAAAAACGCCCGCAACGTCCAGCACGTAGGCAATGCCTCCGGACATCCCGGCTGCAAAATTGCGGCCCGTAGGGCCGATAACAACCACCCGTCCGCCGGTCATGTATTCGCAGCCATGATCGCCCACAGCCTCCACCACGGTGTACACGCCGCTGTTTCTAACGCCGAATCTTTCGCCCGCCATGCCCCGGATATAGGCCTCGCCGCTTGTCGCGCCGTAAAGAGCGACGTTTCCGATAATGATATTTTCCTCCGGAACAAAGGTGGAGGCTTTGGCCGGATACACGATAATTTTTCCCCCGGAAAGTCCCTTGCCCACATAATCATTCGCATCGCCTTCAAGTTCGAGCGTCATGCCATGCGGTACAAAAGCGCCGAAACTCTGTCCGGCCGAGCCTGTGAAATGCAGATGGATGGTGTCATCCGGCAGTCCGTCCGCGCCATAGCGGCGGGTCAGCTCACTGCCCACAAGGGTGCCGACAACCCGGTTGGTATTTTTAATAGGAAGAGAGGCCTTCACCGGTTTGCGGTTCGACAGAGCAGGTTCGCAGAGTTTGAAAAGCGTGGTATTGTCCAGCGCCTTGTCAAGGCCATGGTCCTGCGGTATCTGGCAATAACGGCCGACTTCAGGGCCAACCGCCGGCTGATAAAGGATATTGGAAAAATCAAGCCCTTTGGCTTTCCAGTGATTCACGGCTTTTTTAGCGTCCAGGCGGTCTGTCCGGCCTATCATTTCATTGAGTGTGCGGAAACCGAGCTGAGCCATGAGCTCCCGGGCCTCCTCAGCGATAAAACGCATGAAATTGACGACATGGGCCGGGTCGCCGGTGAATTTTTTTCTAAGTTCCGGATCTTGCGTGGCCACACCGACCGGGCAGGTGTTCAAATGGCAGACGCGCATCATGATGCAGCCCAAGACCACCAGAGGCGAAGTAGCAAATCCGAATTCCTCAGCGCCGAGAAGAGCGGCCATCACCACATCTCGGCCGGTTTTTAACTGGCCGTCGGTTTCCACTGCAATGCGGCTTCTCAAATTATTAAGCACCAGTGTCTGATGAGTTTCGGCCAGTCCCAGCTCCCAGGGAATGCCCGCATGTTTGATGCTGGATTGCGGGGAAGCGCCGGTTCCGCCGTCATGGCCGCTGATGAGTACCACATCCGCATGGGCTTTGGCCACGCCAGCCGCAATGGTTCCCACGCCGACTTCAGCCACCAGCTTCACGCTGATGCGCGCGTAATGATTGGAATTTTTGAGATCATGAATTAATTCAGCCAAATCCTCAATGGAATAAATATCATGGTGCGGAGGCGGAGAAATAAGCCCCACGCCCGGAGTGGAATAACGCACCTTCGCAATCCAGGGGTAAACTTTTTGGCCCGGAAGCTGGCCGCCCTCGCCGGGTTTGGCGCCCTGCGCCATTTTGATCTGGAGCTCTTTGGCTTTCACAAGATAAAGACTCGTTACCCCAAAACGCCCCGAAGCCACCTGCTTGATCGCGCTATTTTTAGAATCGCCGTTCGGCTCGGGCTGGTAACGCGCCGGGTCTTCGCCGCCTTCACCGGTATTGCTTTTGCCCCCGATTCGGTTCATGGCCACGGCCAAACCCTCGTGAGCTTCCTTGCTGATAGAGCCATAGGACATGGCCCCGGTTTTGAAACGCTTCACGATGTCCTCAACCGGTTCCACTTCTTCAATCGGAATAGGATTGGGCGCGAATTTAAAATCAAGCAGGCCGCGCAGGGTGCAGTAATTTTTGGATTGGTTGTTGACCGCCTCGGAGTATTCCTTGAAAAATTTGTAATTGTTGGTGCGCGTTGAGAGCTGGAGTTTATGAATAGTTTCAGGATTAAAGAGGTGAAACTCGCCGTCCTTGCGCCACTGATATTGTCCGCCCGGATCCAGAGTCTGCCCGTTGACCTCCCGGGCGGGAAAGGCATGCCGGTGCCTTCTTAAAATTTCCTCCGCAAGGCCGTTCAGCCCGACCCCTTCCACGCGGGAAGCTGTCCATGTAAAGTACTTGTCGATCACATCCTTATTTAATCCGATGGCCTCAAAAATTTGCGCGCCGCGATAGCTTTGAATGGTGGAAATGCCCATCTTGGACATGGTTTTGACCACGCCTTTGGCAATGGCCTTGGCGTAATTTTTCACCGCCTGCTTGTGATCCATCTGCGGCAGAATACCCTGGCGTATCATGTCATCCAGGGTTTCAAACGCGAGATACGGATTGATGGCGCCAGCGCCATAGCCGATGAGCAGGGCAAAGTGATGAACCTCTCGCGGTTCGCCGGATTCAAGCACCAGCCCCACCTTGGTGCGCGTGCCTTCGCGGATCAGGTGATGATGAAGCCCGGCCACCGCAAGCAGCGACGGGATGGCCGCATGCTCATGACTGATGCCGCGGTCGGAAAGAATAAGAATATTATGGCCGTTCTTGATGGCGCGGCTTGCCAGTTGAAAAAGTTTTTCCAGAGCTGTTTCAAGCGTTCTTCCTCCGCCGTCTGCATTATAAAGAGTGGGAAGGATGATGGATTTAAAGTCCTTGTGGTCGATATGCCGCAGTTTTTCAAATTCTTCATTGGTCAGGACCGGACTCTTTAGACGAATCTGGCTGCAGCTCTCAGGTCCCGGAGCCAAAAGATTGCCTTCCTCGCCGATGGTGGTTTCCGTGGAAGTGATAATTTCCTCGCGGATGCAGTCAATGGGCGGATTGGTGACTTGGGCGAAAAGCTGCTTAAAATAATTGTAGAGAAGTTGCGGCCGGTTGGACAAAACCGCAAGCGGGGTATCCGTTCCCATAGAGCCGACCGGCTCCACACCGTCCTTGGCCATGGGCGCCATGATGATGCGCAGGTCTTCAAAGGTGTAGCCAAAAGCCTTTTGGCGCATGAGCACCGTGTCATGATCCGGTTCGTGAACATGCGGCGCTTCGGGTAGGCTTTCAAGATTCACCAGGTTTTGATTCAGCCACACGCGGTAGGGTTGCGCGGTGGCGATTTTATTTTTTAATTCCTCATCGGCCACAATCCGGCCTTCCTCGGTATCAATCAGGAACATGCGCCCGGGATGCAGACGGCCTTTTTGAAGAACGCGTTCAGGAGCGACTTCAAGGACACCGACTTCGGAGGCCATGATCACGAGATCATCCTTGGTGACGTAATAACGCGAAGGTCTGAGGCCGTTACGGTCCAGCACGGCTCCGATTTTGACGCCGTCCGTGAACGCTATAGAGGCCGGGCCGTCCCAGGGTTCCATGAGACTGCTATGGAATTCATAAAAAGCTTTTTTTTCATCGCTCATGCTTTCGTGATTGCTCCAAGGTTCAGGGATCATCATCATGACCGCATGGGGCAGGGAACGGCCGGAAAGCACCAGAAACTCCAGGCAATTATCAAACATGGCCGAGTCGCTGCCGTCCGGCGAAATCACCGGCAGGAGCTTTTTCATATCATCCTTGAAAAGGTCGGAAGCGCAAAGGGATTGGCGCGCGTGCATCCAGTTCACATTGCCGCGCAAAGTGTTGATTTCTCCGTTATGGGCGATATAGCGGTAAGGATGAGCTCTGTCCCAGCTCGGGAACGTGTTGGTGCTAAAACGAGAATGAACAAGAGCCAAAGCGCTTTCCACGGATGGGTCCGATAGATCGCCGTAAAACGGCTCGACCTGCTCGGACATGAGCATGCCTTTATAAATAATGGTTTTGTAAGAAAGACTCGGGATGTAGAAGTATTGCCCGCCTTTGATATTGGCATAGCGGATGGCGTTTTCAGCGCGCTTGCGGATCACGTAAAGTTTGCGCTCAAACGCCATATCATCCTGGAGTTTGGAGCTGCGGCCGATAAAAATCTGACGCACCACCGGCTCGCTTGATTTAGCGGTCGGCCCCAGGGAGTTGTCATGGGTGGGAACCTTGCGCCATCCCAGAACCTGCTGGCCTTCTTCTTTAACAATATCCTCAAATATTTTTTCGCAAGCTTTTCTCTGCCCGGCATCAGGCGGGAGATAAACCATGCCCACGCCGTATTCTTTATGAGAAGGAAGCTTAAAACCTTCTTTGGAGCAGGCCTTGGCCAGAAAAGCGTGGGGCACCTGCAGAAGAATGCCTGCGCCGTCGCCGGTATTGGATTCACAGCCGCAGGCCCCGCGGTGACGCAAGTTTAGAAGAACGGTAAGGGCCTGCCGGACGATTTCATGGGATTTCTTTCCCTTGATGTTGACGACAAATCCAACACCGCAGGCGTCATGCTCGTACTGAGGATCATAAAGCCCCTGACGGGGTACAGGTTGATAGCTCATAACCAATTTAATAGATTGCCGTTCCGATTTTATTTCGAGTGGGGAATTATAGCACAATTTCTAAATTGTACAACACAGGAGGTTTATGCCCCCGAACCGTGCATATATTCCTTTAAAAAGCGGATTTGATGGGCGGAGTCCTCAAGCAGGGCTTTGACCACATCGCCGATAGACACAATGCCTTCCAGCTTGCCACTTGAAATCACGGGGATATGCCTCACCCGGTTTTCGGTCATGACTCCCATAATTTCGTTGATGTTGTCATCGGGAGAGGCGGTGATCACCTTCCGGGTCATGAGTTCGCTGACCAGGGTATCGCCCAGCCCTTTGCTCTTCAAATAGCATCCGCGGACAATGTCGCGTTCGGAAATAATGCCCGCAATATTGCCTTTATCATCAAAGACCAACAAAGCGCCTATTTTCTGGTTAACCATAATCTGCAGGGCTTCGTAGATTTTCTGATTTGCTTTGACAGCCCAGACTTGCGGGCCTTTATGTCCCAGGATATCCTTGATTTTCATATCGCGACCTCCTTATTGGAGCTGGAAGTTACTATATAAAATACCTCGTGGCCCGGCCCGTGTAAACAAAAATTCATCATTGCTCTTTGGCTATGCAAATGTTAAATTAATTAATAAAGGTGCTCAAAAGGCGATGATAATCGGGTTAACGGGGAAAAACGGGTCGGGGAAGGGAGAAGTGGCGGCTTTTCTCAAGGACCGCGGATTTATATTTTACTCCCTTTCGGACGTGATCCGCGAGGAGGTCAAAAAGCGCGCCCTTTCTGTGACCCGCGAAAATCTTATCCAGACTGGGAACCAGCTCAGGGCCACTTACGGTTCATCCGTGCTGGCGGACCGGATCCTTGAAAGGGTGGATCCTGACAAGAATTACGTTATTGACTCCTTTCGCAGTCCTTTTGAGGTAGAGACCTTCCGGCGCAAAGGGAATTTTGTCCTGCTTCACGTCACGGCCGATGTGCGCATCCGTTTTGACCGGGTGGTAGCCCGCGGCCGCGAAAATGATCCCAAAACTTTTGAGGAGTTTTTCCGGCTGGAGAATGCCGAAGACCGCGATTCCATAAACAATCAGCAGCTTTCCAAAACCGCCGCCCTTGCCGACATCGAACTTGAAAACAACGGGACTATCCCGGAATTGCATGAAAAGACCCGGGAGGCGCTGGTCAAAATTTCTTCCCGCCTCACCCGGCCTACCTGGGATGAGTATTTTATGGGTATTGCCCGGATGGTGGGTATGCGTAGCAATTGCATTAAAAGAAAAGTGGCGGCCGTGATTGTGAAAGATAAGCGCATTATTTCCACGGGCTACAACGGCACGCCGCGTGGAGTCAAAAATTGCAACGAAGGCGGATGCCCCCGGTGCAACAGTTTTGGTTCGCAGGGCACCAATCTCGCGGAATGCGTGTGCTCGCATGCGGAGGAGAATGCTATCACGCAGGCCGCGTATCACGGCGTGAATATCAAAGACGCCACGCTTTACACCACTTACTCGCCCTGCCTCATGTGCACCAAGATGATTATCAACAGCGGCATCAAGGAAGTGGTTTACAATGTGGAGTACTCGCTGGATGAGGTTCCGCTTAAATTACTTGCCGAGGCGCATGTTAAAGTAAGACAGCTGGAGAATGAAGCCAATACAGACTCTAAAAAACAAAGCCATGACAAAAACAAAAACCGCGCGTAAAATTACATCTTTTACTTTTTCGCTTCTTTTTTTAGTAGGGATTGCTTTTGCGGCTCCTCTGCCGGAAAAACCGCCGGAATCGGCAAAAGTTCCGGACGCTCTAGAGTTGGCTAGATTAGTCAATGCAGACCGAGAAAAGAAGGAAAAGGAAAAAGGCCCAGGAGAGGTTTCTCCCACCGCTCCGCCGGAAGCGGAGAAACAGCTCGTGGGCATGATCACCGGCGTTCTCCCCAAGGAAGAAAACGTGCAGATTTACGTGGTCGACAGGGACAAGGCCTCCAACACCATCGTGGTTTCTCCCCAGACCGAAATTAAAAAGCAGATTGATTTGCCGGAAATTCAGCCAGGGGAATTTGTGGGGGTCATTTATGAGGAAGACGGCAGCGACAAAGTGGCGCTTTCTACAACGGTCGGAACCGAGGAAAAAGTGGAGCATGTCAAGGATGAGCTTTTGAAATTCGCACCCAAACCCGAAAAGCCCAAGGCACCGGAGGTGCCGGAAGCGCCGGAAATGCCGCCAACCCCTGAAGGGGCTGGACCTCAAGCGGGCACGCCGCCGCCCGGAGGAGCGCCTGGCCAGCAGGGAGGCGTTGACAAGAGTAAGGAAGCGAGCGGTTTCAACCAGGAAGAAGCAGCCAAGGCCAAGAAAAAGGGTGATAAGAAAAATCCTTTGGATGATGTCTTGTCTGAAGAAGGCCCTTTGTCTACCCCCGGCGAACAGGTTCCGCCGGAATTTGTTTCTGGCAAAGTTGTGTCGCTTGATTTAAAGAGCGCTTCGCAGGTGCTTGTGCTTCAGGATGCGCAGGGGAAAGAGGTTAAAATCACGATCGGCCCCCAGCCCCAGATTGTGAACCGATTTTTGGATATGACGGGTCTTGCGGAAAAATACGAAGTCGAAGTGCTTTACGAAGAGCAGGGCAAAGACAAACTCGCCAAATCTATCCTCATCGCCCGACCCAATTCGGCCTGAACGCAGGGCGCTCAGGCGGCGGATGGCTGCTTGGTCTGCCGGCACCGGATGATGGACACGGGACCTGTTAACTTTTCCGCATTTTTAAAAGACGCTCCACCCTTTCCTTGGTTGGCGGGTGGGTGCTGAAAAGCGACATTAGAAAATCCCCCGAAAGCGGATTCACGATAAAAAGATGCGCGGTCTCGGGATTCGCTGCCGTGAAGGGGATGGCTTTTCGCGTGCTCTCCAGTTTTTGAAGCGCGCTGGCAAGATGCTCGGGATGCCCGTCAATTTCCGCGCCTGCTTCATCCGCGTCAAATTCCCTTGAGCGCGACACCGCAAGCTGAATCAGCATAGCCGCAATAGGTACCAGAATCAGGGCCAGCAGCAAAGCCAGAGGATTTCCCTGATGGTTCTCATCCCTGTCCCGCCCTCCGCCTCCGCCGAACATGAGCCCCCAGCGCGCCATATTGGCGAGCATGCTGATAGCGCCTGCGATGGTGGCCGCGATACTTGAGATCAGGATGTCCCTGTGTTTAACGTGAGCCAGTTCATGCCCCAGCACGCCGGCCAATTCCTCGCGGTTCAGAATTTGCATGATGCCTTCCGTGACCGCCACCACCGCGTGTTCGGGATTTCTCCCTGTGGCAAAGGCATTGGGCGCTTCCGTGGGAATCATATAAATCTTGGGCAAGGGAAGGTCTGCTTTATGGCAAAGTTCCCTCACGATGGAGTACAGCTCAGGTGCTTCGGCTTCGGCCACAGGCTTTGCGCCGTACATGGCCAGGACAATTTTATCGCTGAACCAGTAACTTACGAAATTCATGATGCAGGCGAAAAAGAAGGCGGACACCATGCCTTGCTGGCCGCCTAGCAGTCCGCCCACCCAGATAAATAAAAGAGTCAAGGCCGTTAAAAGAACAAAGGTTTTTACCGTGTTCATGTTATGTCTCCTTCATAAACGAATTCAGTATAGCAAATCAGTGTTTGATGAGCAAACGCGGAGCGCGTTTTAATTTTTCAGAATGCCGAGGAATTTTTCTGAGTCCGAGAGGTCGGGAAGAATATAGTCGGGGCGGGATGCGAGCAGCTCATTTTCGGGGGTGTGGCCGGTTTTGACAGCGATGGATTTAACGCCCAGTTTTTTTGCAGCCAGGACATCATGTGGCGTGTCTCCGATCACGAAAATATTTTCTCGCGGAACCCGTTTTGCCACGTTCCGGAGACCGCGCGCGAGGGCGATCCGCGTGATTTCAGCTCTATCCCATGAATCCGAGCCGAATCCGCCAAATCTGAAATAATGCTTGAGACCGCCTTTTTCAAGTTTCGCCCATGCCGCCCCTTCAAAATTGCCGGTGACAATGCCCAGAATCAAATGTTCCATCCCGGCCAGCAATTCAAGGAGTTTTGGCACGCCCGGCAGCAGGCGGAATCGCGGCGAATTAATAATTCCCTCGGCAAAATAAAGAAGGTACCGCTCGCAGAGCCGGGCATATTCTTTTTTCTTGAGTTTCCTCTGGATGGTCCTGGCCGCGATTTCCCGAATAATAATGGGGTCGGTTTTGCCGTCCGGCATGGTGTCGCCCCAGGCATTCTTGATGCCGAATAACTCCTCAAACGCCCTTTCAAAGGCAATGCGCCCCGCGCCTCCTGTCATAAGGAGCGTCCCGTCAATGTCGAATAAAAGCATCTTATTCACCGCCATAAGTTTTTATTATATCAAACCTGCCCAAACTTCTTTTATAATAAACGCTATGGAAACAGGAAAAAGAGCGGCGAAGCTCAGAGCGGTTTTTTTTGACGCGGGCGGCACGCTTTTTCAGCCCCACCCTTCGGTGGGCGAGCTTTACGCGCGCACGGCCGCAAAACACGGCATGAAAGTCGATCCGCATAAAGTCGAGCACATTTTTAGGGAGGAATTTGCCCGGCGCGACAAGCTCGAATCCGTCGAAGCTCACCGCTCCGAAAAAAATGAAAGAGAATGGTGGCATTCGCTGGTCAAAGACGTGTTCGCGCAAGTGACGGAGATTAACAATTTTGAGGCTTACTTTGAAGATCTCTATGACCTTTTCGCCCGGGCCGAGGCCTGGAAGCTTTATCCCGAGGTCATCGGTCTTCTTGAAATATTAAAAGCGCAAAAACTTATTCTCGGCATTATTTCCAACTGGGATCACCGCCTGCATTCGATTTGCACGGAAATGCAGCTCACCCATTATTTTGATTTCATCCTGGCTTCTGCGGTCGTGGGCTCCGCCAAACCAGATTCGGGTATCTTTAAAGAAGCGCTGAAAAGAGCGGATGTCGCGCCTCATGAAGCCGTGCATGTGGGCGACAGCGTTGAAAACGATTATCACGGCGCGAAAAACGTGGGCATTCGCGCGCTTTTGGTAGACCGCAGCGGCCGCGCTCCCAAGGACGTGGAAACTATCCCTTCGCTATCTGGAGTGCTAGCCTTTTGCAAATTGAAACCCTTGTAAGAAAAGCGGAATTAGCATATTCTGATTTTCATGAAACCTTATAGCGATCACGCTCAAGCATCCATCCGGATGGTGGACAACCCGCACCTGAAGGACTCGATTCGAAAACTGGTAGAGGAGAATCGTATTGATGTCGTCGTTGAAACAGGAACGCATGACGGCATCGGCTCCACGAAAATGCTCGCAGAGGCTTATGCGGGCATTTTTAAGCCCAGATTTTTTTATACCTGCGAGCTCAGCTTTTCAAAATACAAAAAGGCCTGCAAAAACTTAAAGCGCTATCCTTTTGTGAAATGTCTTTGGGGCCGCAGTGTGAAGCTTGCGGAGGCTATCGAATTCATTAAAACCGATGAGGCTCTTCAGCATCATGAAAAATATCCGGATATTTTTATTGACCAGCCGGATGATCCCGCCTCCTTCTATATCAAAGAATGCCAGAGCGGGTTCTTCTCTCGCAAGAAAGCCTTTCTGAAGTATCTGGACCCGCGATATGGCTTTATGCGGATCACCCGATACCAGGGCGAGGATTTGCTGCGCAGATTGTTGCACCGTCATCAAGGGGATAGGCCTCTCATCCTTCTCGACTCTGCAGGGGGAATCGGTTACCTTGAATTTAAAATCGTCAAAGAGATCATGCGCGGGCATATTTTTTGGCTGCTTCTTGACGATATTCACCATCTCAAACACTTCCGGAGTTTTAGTGAGATTCAATCCGATCCATCATTTCAGATCATCGCTCATGATTCCATCAACGGCTGGGTGCTTTCTAAATACACAGCGTAGTCTTCCCCGGGCAAGGCCTGACCAGCCGACTGTTGCAAGTTGGGGTTGGATCAATCGCCGATGAGGGTGAGGACGCCGGTGAAGTTATGGATGTAGTTGTGGTTGCCGATGGGTGCGATTTCGCCGTAGGTGAAGAATCCGATTAAAGGAATATCCCCGAGTTTTTCGCGAATGGTGAGCCGGTCCACATCCAAGCCGCCGTAAAGCGCACTTCCGCGGGCGCAGCAGTTGAAGTAAAAGCCGAACCGCGGTTTTTGTTTTTCAACTTCCGGCTTGATTTCCTGAAGCATTTCCTCAAGATCTTTTTTGGAAAGCCCGGGCTCGCGCAGGGCAAAGAAAAGATAATCGCCTTCCTGCAGGGTCGCTCCTATGACCAGTCCCCTTGCCTGCACCTCCATGCCCAGGATATTCCGCACCAGGTAATTGACTTTTCCGTTTTCTCCTTCACAAACTGGGATACCGATAAAAACATAGGCGGAGGCGCTTTCCAGGTCTTCGATTCTGAGTTCCGCCAGAATTTCAAGCAGGACGTCGAGCGCCGGTTTGTCATTGAGTTCGTAAATCACATTGTCTTTGACCTTGGTGACTTTCATTGGCTCGCCCATGGGCACACACGATTGCGTGATGGCTGTGAGAGAGGAAAATTCGCCGGTCAGGAACATGCCGGCTACCGAGTCACAGCCGGAGTTTTCTTCATTCCACTGGAAAGTCATACGGCGGGTTCCGTCTTCGCTCGCATTGCCTCCAATAATAGGAACCGCCCCCATTTCTTGCTCAATGCCTTCAAACATGGATTCGGAAAAAAGGCTGAGCGGATCCGGAAAAAGCGTGAGCAGGGAATCTCTCTGCGCTTTATTTTTAAGAAGACGGCCGATTTTTTTACCGGCTTCCAGGTTGTTTTCCTGCAAGTTGGGGAAAATAAAAGAAGAGGGAGTGATCGTGTCGGATTCAACCAGGAGCACGGCCAGGCCCCCTGTTTTTTCAACCTCCATGTTGTTGGTGAAAACGCCGAATCCGCTTGCGCCGGCCAGCGACTGTGCACCGGTGAGTTGGCGGACCGTGGTCAAAAGAGGCCGCGGGTCCTTGCAGTGGTCGATGGTGGAAAAAACAAATCCAAAATTGGCCTTGGATATCTGGCCTTCTTCCAACGCCATCCGGCAGGCTTTTTCAATGGCCAAAGCAGTGGATCTGCTGCGCGAATACCCGACTCCGGCTTTAATCATGCCTGGGCCGCCTTCAAAAATTCGCGCCTGGTTGTGGAAATCCCTGTTTTGTTTTTCAAGTTTGGTGTGGTACCCTGAGCCTCGGTCTCACCCCAGGAGAAGGCCGGATGTTTAGGCCGGCCGTGGGGGTACCTTTTTAAAAGTATAACATATTATGGCGAAGAAACTTAGACTGGGCTTTGTCCTGGACCCGCCGGAAAAAATCAAATGTCTGGAAGACACCTCGTTTTACATCATGAAAGAGGCTTTTGAACGCGGCCACGAGGTTTTCTATATAGATTCCCGCCACATCTACGCGCAAGGCGCCAGTATTCGGGCTCTAGTTGAAACGGTTTCCGTGGATTTTAATGACGGTTTCAAGGGAATCGAGAGCTTTGACGGCTTTGAGCTTTCTCGGCTTGACCTCCTTTTTATCCGCAAGGATCCTCCCTTTGATGCCCACTACCTTTACCTCACGTATCTTCTTGAGCACTTAAAAGGCAAGGCCGCTATTCTAAATGACCCCGTTGGCATCCGGAATGCTAATGAAAAGCTTTATATTCTGAATTTTCCGGAATGGATTCCCGAGACCTGTGTTTCCGCCTCTTTTCCGGTGCTCTGTTCTTTTGTGAATAAGGTGGGGGATGTGGTGCTCAAGCCTTTGAATGAAAGGGGCGGGATTGGTATTACAAGAGTGCGCCGACAGGACGCGGATCAGGAAAAGGTTATTTCCAGCATGCTTTTGCAATACGGAACAGTTATGGCGCAGGAATTTCTCCCCCAGATTCAGGATCAGGGAGATATGCGGGTGCTGGTTTTGAACGGCGAGATTCTGGGGGCTTATGCCAGGATTCCTCCGCGCGGGGATTTTAGGGTCAGTGTTTTCCGCGATGGCAGATATGAAAAGAGAACCCCGGGCGATAGGGAGCGTGAAATAGTTAAAAATCTAGCGCCGCGCCTTCTTGCTGAGGGACTTTATTTTGTGGGGCTTGACCTTATCGGCGGATTGATTTCCGAAATCAATGTTACCAGCCCGGCCGGAATTCCCGAGATCAATCACTTTGCCGGAGAGCGGTTGGAGGTGAAAGTCGTCAACTTTTTAGAACAATTTGCCCTTTCCGGCCCTCTAAGGTTAGCGTAGACAATTTCTTTCTAATATCGTATACTGCTTTTATATTCTATCCGATAGTTTTTCTAATTGCTTATAGAAGAAAGAGTTACAATAATGCAAAACACTGAAGAATCCAATGTCCGCACCCGGGGTTTTGGCCTGCGCCGGGACATTTTGCCTCTGCTGGCGGAGAATTATAAAAGTCAGCTTATTGAGGAAATGAAAGTCCATGGCTTCCGGTGGCGCTCCGGCCGGCTAACTTTTCGCCTGGCCAAGGAATTTGGATTTTGCTATGGCGTGGATAAAGCCATAGATTTTGCCTATGAGACCCGGGCTAAATTTCCCGACCGCGATATTTATATCACCAGCGAGATTATCCACAATCCCCTGGTGAACAGGAAGCTGATTGAAATGGGGATTCAGTTTTTAAGCGGGCAGTACAAAGGCGCCAAGGGCGTGGCGGAGTTGGGAGAAAAGGATATTGTCCTTCTTCCCGCGTTCGGGACTACGGTCAAGGAGCTGGAATATCTTAAAAGCAAGAAGTGTTTGCTGGTGGACACAACCTGTAATTCCGTGGTTGCGGTTTGGAAGCGGGTGGAAAAATACACGGAGGACGGATTCACGGCCGTGATTCACGGCAAATACGATCATGAGGAGACACGAGCCACTTCTTCTCGCGCGAGCAAGTATTTGGTGGTGTGGGACAAGTCCGAAGCGCAAGCTGTATGTGATTACATTGTGAACAGCACGGATCGAGCGGCGTTTCTCAAGCGTTTTGAAAAGGCGGTTTCGCCGGGTTTTGATCCGGACAGGGATTTGATCAAAATCGGATGCGCCAATCAAACCACCATGATGAGCAGTGAATCCCTGGAAATCGCCAACATGCTGCAGGCAGCCATGGAGAAAAAGTACGGCGCTTCCGGACTTGCACAACACTTCCGTCATTTTGACACGATTTGCAGCGCTACGCAGGAAAGACAGGATGCCATTCTTGATCTTTTAAAAAATGAAAAAATCGATCTCGTGATTGTGATCGGCGGCTATAATTCGAGCAACACGACGCATCTGGCCGAGATCGCGGTGAAATTCAACACGCCCAATTATCACATCAAAGACGCGGAGTGCATTCTTTCCAAACACGAAATAGAGCATAAACCGCTGGGGTCCAAAACCACCACGGCGGCCTCCTCCTGGCTGCCAGAAGGTCCGGTCACGATCGCGGTCACGGCCGGCGCGTCAACCCCCAACCGTGTTATTGAAGAGGTGATCCGCAGGATCAGTGTGGTTGCCGGTTAGCCGGAAAAGCCATGAACACCATCCATCCTTCCGCCGTCATTGGCAAAAATGTTGTCCTCGGTAAGAATAACGAGATCGGCCCTCATGCAGTGATTCAGGACGGCGTCAAGATTGGATCGGAAAATATTTTTTATCCAAATGCCCATATCTCGATCGGCACGGAGATCGGCGACGGCAATGAAATTCACATGGGCGCCATCATTGGGCATACGCCTCAGGACCTTGCTTTCAAAAAAGGGACGCGGAGTTTTACCAAAATCGGAAACCGCAACATCCTCCGTGAATACATCACCATTCACCGCGGTACCAAGGAAGGCACGGCCACGGTGATTGGGGATGAGAATTATCTTATGGCCAACACGCATGTGGCGCACAATTGCGAGATCGCGAACCGCGTGATCATGGCGAATCTGGCTTCGCTTTCAGGCTATTGCGTGGTCGAGGATCAAGCGTTTATTTCCGGCATGGTGGGATTGCACCAGTTCACGCGCATCGGCCGGCTGGCAATTTTGAGCGCGCTTTCGGCGGTCAACAAGGATGTGCCTCCTTTTTTTATGGCCGGTGGACGTCCCGCCCGTGCGCAGGGATTAAACGCTGTGGGATTGCGTCGCGCGGGAATTCCGCCCGCAGTCCGCGAGGAAATCAAACAGGCGTTTAAACTTCTTTACCGCTCCGGCTTCAGCGTGAGCCACGCGATTGAGATCATTGAAAAAGAACTCCATTCACCGGAAGCCAAATATCTTGTCTCTTTTATCCGCGCCGCCAAGCGGGGAATTGTCACCGCGCGCGACGGCGCCGTGGAAATGAAAGAGGCGGATGAACTCGCCGGGGAATAATACCATGCGCCTTTCCGTCCTGGATATTGAGACCCAAAAAACCTTCAACGAAATCGGAAGAAACAAACTTCACGAACTCAAAGTTTCCGTGGTCGGCTTTTATGATTCCGCGGCTGATGCCTATCTGACCTTCGAAGAAAAGGAGATCTCCCGGCTGGAGGAATACTTGCGGCAAACCGATCTGTTAATCGGTTTCAATATCAATTTTTTTGATCTTCCGGTGCTCCAGCCGTACCTCGGTCTCTCGGTCGAAACCCTGCCGGTGCTGGACTTGCTTGAGGAAATCAAAAAGGTGCGCGGCCACCGCGTGACACTTCAGAGTCTTGCCGTGGCCACCCTCAAAGAGGCCAAGAGCGGAAGCGGCTTCGAGGCGGTCCGGCTGTTTCGTGAAGGCCGGATGGACGAACTTAAAAAATACTGTCTCGACGATGTCCGCATCACCAAGGGGATTTTCGACTACGGTTGCGAGCATTCCCGAGTTTATTTCAAATCCGAAAGAGATTTTCAGACCCACGAGATTCCCGTGACCTGGGGGCAAAATCTCGAGCGTTTTGCAAAAAAGTCCGTCACTTTTCCCTCCACCCTCTTTTGAGATATGGATACCAAGGATTTTGTCAGAGAGCTTGAGCAGTCGAATGAGCGGCTGCTGGCCGTGCTCCGCTGTCCCCTCGCCATTCAGCTCAGCGAAAAGATGAACGTGAAGGTGCTTCTTAAAATGGCACTTAAGAATGAAATGGAAGCCACGGAGCTGGCCGCTTTTTGGCTTCCCACCACGGCCGAGCTCGATGTGAAGCTTGGATTTGCGAGGCAGGCAGGCGATGAGGCCAGGCATTACCGCCTGATTGAGGATCGTCTCCGGGAATTGGGGGAGGACATGACGGGTTTTCAGCCGTTTGCGGCTGGCCGCAGTCCGTTGTTTCAATATCTTTCCGCCCTTTCAGGAACCGCGGAAAGAATAGCGGCCGGTCAGTTCACGCGCGAGGCCATTGCGCTGATTAAAAATGAACAGTTTATAGAGTTCTGCCGCGGGGCGGGCGATGCCGCAACAGCCCGCCTTTATGAGGAAGTGATTCAACCCGATGAAACTTTTCATCACCGCCTGGGGAAGACATTGCTTGAAAAATATGCGCTGACGGAAGAGGCGCAGGAAAAGGCAAGGCGCGCGGCCGAGAAGACGCTGGAACTTGCGGAGGAATTGCAGGAGATTGCGCTTGCCAAGATGGGGGTTCATCATGCCCCCGGATGCTGACATGTCCGCAGGGATCCGGATCCTCTATGCCTTCAAGGAATGGGCGGTCATCGTGGACGCTTTAGGACGCGGTGAACAGTCTATTATTTTAAGAAAGGGAGGCATTGCGGAAGAGGGAGCGGGGTTTCAACCCGAATATCCGCAATTCTTTCTTTTCCCGACCTTTGAGCACCAAAAATCCGGCGACTTGATCCCTGAAGCTGCGGCCCGGCTCAATCAATACGACGCCCAGGAACAGTCGGAAACAATTCCCATTTATTATTTTGCTGTCCTTGAGCAGTCATTTCAAATTCCAAACCGGGAGACTCTTCGCCGTTTCAAGGGCTATCATGTCTGGGCTGAGGGAGGTATTGAAAGAAAATTTTTCTGGGAACCCGGGAGGCCTCTTTTTCTTCTTTTGGTGCGGATTTTCCGTCTGCCGGCTGTTTTTGAGCTGGGGAAAAAGCCAAGCTACGGCGGATGCAAATCCTGGGTTAAACTGGAGGAAGCGATTCCGGTCCCACGGGCCGGATCGGTTCTTTCGGATGCGGCCTTTATGAGTATCAAGGACTCAATTAGCGGTTTATTGACATGAGACTTTCCGCCAAAAGAATTCTTCTTTTTTTTATTGTATCGCTAGCCTTGATGACAAAGGCCCGAGCGGCGGGGCTTCCGGTTCCCAATCGACCGGCTCCCATTATCATTGGATCCGCAGACAACTATCCGCCGTTTTCATGGAAGAATTACAACGGCAAACCCACCGGATTTCTGGTCGAGCTTACCGAGGCGGTGACTAAAAAGGTGGGGCTTGCGTTCGAACTCAAGATGGACGAATGGAATAAGATCAAAAGCCAGCTTCAAGCGGGAGAGATTGATGCCGTGGACGGTATGTTTTACACCCTTGACCGGGACCTTTACTTTGATTTTTCCGAGCCGCACAGCATTGTCACCCACTCGATTTTTGTTTGGCAGGAAGAAAAGAATATTCATACGATAAAAGATTTAAGAGGCCGCCGCGTTCTTGCCATACGGGGTGATGTCATGCACGAATTCCTTTTGGGAGAAAAAATCGGCATCAATCTTATTTTGACCAAAAGCCTGCGCGATGCGGTGAAACTTTTGTCCCTTCACCGCGGGGAGGCGGCTGTCCTGGCTCGTTTGCCTGCCCTTTACTACATGAAAGAAATGGCGTTGGAAAATATAAAGGAAGCAGGAAAGCCGCTGGAACCTCTGGATTTTTGTTTTGCGGTGAAAAAAGGGAATCAGGCGCTGCTTGCCAAATTGAATGAGGGTCTTGCCGCAGTCAAAGCGAGCGGAGAATATGATCAAATTAAAAAAAAATGGTTTGCCCCGCTTGAACCACGCCATGAAATAAGCGAGTACTTTCCCTATCTTGCGGCTGCGGGCGGGCTTTTCGTTGCCACGATTGCTTTTCTCTGGGTATGGAACTGGGTGCTGCAGCGGGAGGTGCGTTTTAAGACCGAATCCCTGCGTCTGGCCCACCGTCGGCTGCAAAAGATCGACGAGTTCAAAACCGAGGTGGTGCACATGGTGGCCCATGACGTCCGGGCGCCTCTCGGGGTGATGCAAGGGTACCTTGATTTGCTGGGAGATGGAATATCCGGGAATCTTGAGTCCAAACAGAAGGACATGCTTCAGAAAATCCAGAATTCCGTGGACCGCATGAACCGACTGGTCAGTGACCTTCTGGACATGGCGCAGATTGAATCGGGCAAGCTTGAGCTGCATCTGGCTAACATGGACGCTGAACAACTGGCCTCAGACGTGGCTCATTTTTTTGAATCCCAGTTTAGTGGAAAAAAGATCGGATTCTCATGGGAACTGCAACCCCCCGCCATTTTTCTTGAGGTGGACAGGGATCGTATAGAGCAGTGCCTGATTAATTTGATTAGCAATGCCATTAAACATACACCCAAAGAAGGGGAGATCAAGCTCCTCATCAAAGACAAGGGCAAGGAAGTGTACTTTGAGATTCATGACACAGGCGACGGTATAGAGCGGCGGCAGTTAGCCAGGTTGTTTCGAAAATTTGAGGGCGATGACCGCAGGAAAGGAGCGGGGTATGGATTGGGGCTGGTGATCACGCAGGGCCTGGTGCAGCTTCACCGTGGAAAAATTTGGGTGCGGTCCAAGGAAGGCCAAGGGAGCATTTTCGCGTTTTCAATTCCCAAATTTTTTGAACCGTGAAGCGGCCGGAGAGAGATCCCGGCCTGCGAAGACCGGACCCTCACGGCCCGGCGAGCGTGCCGGAAGCAAAGGGATTCCGGCCTTTTTCCGTTCTCCGCACTTATTGCATTTTCCGCAGTGAAATTTGCCGCGCGGGTTTAGGCATGAAAAAGTCAAATCAAGAGGCGCCCGGCGGGCAAGCCGGATCGCTCCTTTTTTTCTCAAACGGGCAAAAGGCCTTTCAATTTTAAGCGGTTGTCCATATCCACGACTCAGGGCCGCTGCAAGCAGGCGGAAAAATTTTTTGGAGCTGTCGGGAAAAGGATTGGTAGCCAGTGTTCCGATTGCGATGGCCGGAATATTCCGGGTGTAACAAAAAATGCTCGCCAGGGATAAAAGAAGAATATTCCTCCCCGGAAGGAAAACTGCTTCATCCGCCGAATAGGCGGAAGGAATCCTCTTGCCTGTGATGCTCCAATGGCGGCCATAAAGCGAGGCCAGCGGATAATGAAGCACGGTTTCTTTCTGCACGCAATTTGTCCCGAGGGCGCGGATAAATTTTTGTAGCCAGTGAATTTCTGCTTTTTCCCAGACGAAGCCATGGCTCACGTAAAGCGGAAAAACCTCCCGGTACTTTTGGGCCAGGAGATACAGCATGGCCCCGCTTTCAACGCCCCCGCTTACCAGAACGCAGATCCGCGACAGCTTTTTCGTCATCTAATTTCTTGACCCTTCCGGGCGGCCTCCGTATGATGATGGCCATGTTCAGCGTGACCAAAGAGATTTATTTTTGCTACGGCCACCGCCTTCTCAATTATCAGGGCAAGTGCCGCCACCTGCACGGCCACAACGGCAAGGTGGAAATCGAGCTTGTCTCCGAGACGCTTGACCCGCTTGGCATGGTGATTGATTTTGAAAAGATCAAATCCGTGATCAAGGACTGGATCGACAGGAACCTGGATCACCGCATGATCCTGCATGCGAAAGATCCTTTTGTCCCCGTGCTCAGAAAGCGAAAAGAGCCCTTTTTCCTTCTTTCGTGCAATCCCACGGCGGAGAATATCGCCAAATCGATTTACGATTACGCGGTTAAAAGCAGGCTTCCCGTGGTCAAGGTCACGCTCTGGGAAACGCCTTCCTCATTTGCCGCGTATAGCGGATAGCAAATCAACCGGCCTTGCGATCAAAAAATCCACGCCTGCTTTTTTAAATTCCTGTTCCGCCTTCCTGGGCTCATCCTGCCCGTACAAGACACCGCAGGATAAAATTTTGATAGTCTTCTTCGAGGCATTGGCGGCGCGGATGTCATCAGGCAAATCCCCCACATACATAAAAGAACGCGGCCCAATTTTTTTAGCGCAGGCGAGAACCGGGAAAGGGTGCGGCTTGCGCAGGGTTACATCATCATGCGTGATGACGGCCTTGAAAAGGTTACGTATTCCGAAACGGTTGAGGACGTACTCTGCTTCAAAGCGGGTGCGGCCGGTCACGATTCCGAGAGCAAATCCCAGGGCCTTGAGTTTTTTGAGCAGGAGTTTCGGGAAAAATAATTTTTCAAGATGAATCAGCCCCGCGGTGCGGCTAAAAAGCGGATTTCTCCCCTCGTCTTTTTTGAAAAGCTTCTCGCCCAGATAAATTTCCTGGAACATGTCTTTGCCTAGCGTGTAACTGATGAGCCCTGGATTTTTGACGAGTTTTTTGACCGGTTGAATACCGCAGGGCCGGGGAACGGATTGGGCCAGGCGCTTTAGATTCATCAGTTGCCGCAATTTTTTTACAGTCAGGATTTCCCATTTGCGTGGGCCTTTTTCGACCTGCGACTGAAGGTAGAGCAGAATCCCGTAGACGGCATCCCAGTCGTTGTTAAAGCCGCCGAGGAGTTTGAAGCGGTTGATATCCTCGCGCGAAAGAAGAGGGCCGGAATCCCTTGATTCCGGCACGCTTGCCGGGCCTTGAGGGCCCGGCCGCCGCAGGCCGGAATAGGCGGGGACCAGCAGGATTTTTTGAAGATAGAGATCAACGGTTTTCCGGATGGAGTCAATGTAGGACCTCCTGACATCGACTAAAACTCCGTCGATGTCAAACAGTACGGCCTTCCGTGTCATTTTTGAATGCCTGTCACCGCTCCCTCGGACGCCGAGGAGAAAAGCCGGGCGTATTTGGCCAGCGCGCCGGAGGTGTAACGGGGTTTGGGGGCTTTCCATTTTTTGAGCCGCCTGCGCAATTCCTTTTGGCTGATTTCAACAGTCAGTTTCCGTTTGGGAATATCGATCACAATGCTGTCCCCGTTTTTCACCGCGGCAATGGGCCCGCCCACCACTGCTTCCGGAGCCACATGGCCGATCATGGGGCCGCGCGTTGCGCCGGAAAAGCGGCCGTCCGTGACCATGGCAATGGACCCTTCATCACCCTGCCCCACCACGGCGGAAGTGACCGCGAGCATCTCGCGCATGCCCGGCCCGCCGCGCGGGCCTTCGTAACGGATGACAATCACATCGCCTTTTTTGATTTTTTGTTTCTGAACCGCCTCAAAGGCATCTTCTTCGCGGTCAAACACGCGGGCCGGGCCTTTGAACACAAAATCTTTGCTGCCCGTGAGTTTCATCACCGCACCTTCAGGCGCGAGATTGCCTTTCAGGACCACAAGCGCGCCCTGCGAGTGAATAGGATGGTCCATCGCATGCACGATCTTGCGCGCCTCAGGATGATTCATCGTAAACGATTTCAGATTTTCTTCCAGGGTTTTACCGGTCACAGTCAGGGTATCGCCGTGCAGAAGCCCGGCATCCAGCAGTGTTTTTAAAAGAAGGGGCACGCCGCCAACACGGTCAAGGTCTGACATCACATGACGCCCGCTTGGTTTCATGTCCGCGATGTGAGGGGTTTTCCGGCTGATTCTTTCAAAATCATCCAGCGAGAGTTTAATGCCCGCTTCTTTGGCCAACGCGAGAAGATGAAGCACCGCATTGGTGGACCCGCCGATTGCGACCTCCGCCGCAATGGCATTTTCAAAGGCCTTTTTGGTCAGAATATCACGCGGACGAATCCCGAGCTTGAGAAGCTCAATCACCTGCTTTCCGGCTTCAAAGGAAGATTCGAGCCGCCGCGGGTCCACGGCGGGAATGGATGCGGTTCCGGGAAGCATCATGCCCAAAGTTTCAATCACGGTGGCCATGGTGTTGGCTGTGAACATGCCGGCGCAGCTTCCGGCACCCGGGCAGGCCGAGGATTCCAGGTTGCGCAACTGGTCTTCCGTCATCTGGCCTTTGGAAAATTTTCCAACCGCCTCAAAAACATCCTGAATATTCACGTCCCTTCCTTCAAACCGGCCGGGCAGGGAAGCGCCGCCGTAAATAAAAACAGAAGGAATGTTCAAACGAATCGCGGCCATGAGCATTCCGGGAAGATTTTTATCGCAGCCGGCCAGGGTCACCAGGCCGTCGAGCCGCTCCGCAAAAGCCACGAGCTCGACCGAGTCGGCAATCACTTCGCGGCTGATTAAAGAGGCCTTCATGCCTTCTGTGCCCATGGAAATTCCATCGCTCACCGTGATGGTGCCGAATTCAAAAGGAACTCCGCCCCCGGCGCGGACGCCAGCCTTGACTTTTTGTGCCACCTGATACAGGCCAAGGTTGCAAGGCGTGACTTCGGACGCGGTGTTGGCGATTCCGATAAAAGGGCTTTCAAGGTCTTTGGTGTTCAGGCCCACAGCGCGGAGCATGGCCCGTGCCGGCGCTTTTTCCGGCCATTGGGTGACGTCGCGGCTTTTGTGCTTGAGATCCAGCGGTATTTTTTTCATCGTAACTCCTCGAATCTTTTTTCCAGATAACTCACATCAAACGGTTTATAAGCAAAACGGGAAAGCATGGACTCTGGCTCCTCGCTTTCGCCGCGTTTCCATAAATCAATCAAAAATTGTCCGGCTTTGGCATGGCCGAACCAGGATGCGCCAAAAGTTTTTTGCATGTAATTTTCAAGCTGGGCTTCGGCAATCCAGGCGCGCAGGTAATCCATGGAATAAAACTCGCCGTCCATGTCATTCAGATAGGCGCTTGGCTCGTAGACAAAGCCGGTGGTTTTTTCCAGCGTGCGGGAATAAACGGAGCTATCTTTCAAATTGCCCTGGCTGAAAAATTCAAATTCCGCAAGAAACTTGCCTATGTAACGCCGATACATGAAAAGGTCGATGAGAACCCGCTCGCGCCGGATCTTTTGGCTCACCTCCGAGGGGACTCCCTCCGTTTCAAGCCAGGCCGTATTCATGGTGATATTCTGAAGCAGGAACGCGTAGGTTTCGCTCAGCGCATAAGAGCGCGAAAGCTCACGATATTCGTAACTCAGATTTTTGTCCGTGTTACCGTAGTGAAGCGCATGGCCGCCCTCGTGCAGAAAAGTTTCATAGTCTTTAAGCCCGCCCGTGGGCTTTAAAATCAAATAGATTTCCTCCGGTACTTTGCTCGTGAAACAGCAGGCGCGCGGATTTTTCTTGGGCCTTTCCTCAAGGTCCAGATGAATATTGGGATAATTTTTGAAATCAATGCCCATTTTTTGCAAAGACGCGTTTAGCCGGGCAAACAAATTTTCCTTGGGAAAAAAGCGGTCAAAACTTTTCATCTGTAAAAGATAGGGAATATGAACCCGCCATAATTTTCCAAAAGGTTTTCCCGGGCCGATCGCCAGGGCCTGCTTGACCGAGCCGCCACCCGCGGCCTGTCTGGGCTGGCCCAGATGCTCGCTCACAAACGCGCCCATGGCTTTTTCATACACCGGCTGCGTTCGTTTCAGCGATTCTGCGAGCATTTCCGCCAGTTTGGCGTAGTCCAGTTTTTTCTTGTCCCGGCAGTAATCGATGTACCCGCCGTAGCCGAACTCGGTTTTCAGAATTTCGATATCCTTTTTGAGAATATCGTGGAGCAGGAGATTGGCTTTTTCATGGATCTCGACAAAGCCCTGCCCCAATTGCTCCCGGCGCTCGAAATTTTCTTCTTTCATGAGGCGGGGGTAGAGTTCGTAATAAGGAATGGCTTCGCCGTTCCAGCGGTAAACAGATTTAGAAAAAAACGTGGTGACTTCATCGTCCATGGCCGCCAGATTTTTGTGAATGTAATGGCCGAGGCAGTAAAGGTAAACGCGCGTCAGGCGCTCTTTTTCATTCGGTGTTTTGGCGGCTAGAATCGCCTGCTTGAGATCGGAGACGGTTTCCCGGTTAGTGAGCAGCGGAAATTTGGCGATAATAGATTCCAGATTTTGCTCATCCTTGAGCCCCACCCGGACCAGGCGCGACTCGGTGCTGATTTCATAATGAAGGGCCTGAATTTGCTCCAGGATATTATCCATTGTTGCAGGCATCATACGCTCCTTTGAAAGATGCGTATCGTATCATTAAGCCCTTGGTTTGGCAAACCGGAAAATGGTATAATCTGGCCTCCAATGCCTATCACCACCATTATTTTCGATATCGGGAATGTGATCCTGCATTTTGATTATCTGCGGGCAGCGCGTCGCTTTGCCGAAGTGACGGGGCTTCCTCTCGAAACCATTGAGAAACATTTTTATTTTTCCGAACTGGAGCGGCTTTATTCCAAGGGAGAGGTGAGTTCGGACGGATTTTTTGATGCGTTGAAGCGCGAGCTCGGCCTCAAAATCGATTTTGACACATTCGCCGGAATTTGGAATGACATTTTCTGGCTGAATCATTCGGTGGAAGAACTCATCAAAGCACTCAAAGGCAAGTACCGCCTTGCGGCCATTACCAATACCACGGACCTTCACTTCCGCTACTGGCTTGAGAATTTTCCCGTGCTTCGTCTCATCGAGACTTTTTTCCCGTCGCATGAAACGGGGTTGCGCAAGCCGGACCCGGAACTTTTTCATCTGGCCTTGAAGCAGCTTAAGGCCCGGCCTGAGGAAACGGTGTTTGTGGATGACATGGAAGAAAATGCCCAGGCCGCGCAAGCCCTCGGGATACGGACCGTGCATTACCGTTCCACCGAGGAACTCAAAAGTGAATTTGCAAAATTGGGGATTGTTCTGGAGAGTAAAAAACTCCATGAAGGTGCGCGATGAAAATACAGACGCTTGAGAAGAAGAAAACGAAGCGGTTTAAGATTCCCAGCGGGAAGCTGCTCATTGGCGGAAAGTGGCGGGAGGCGGTTTCAGGGAAGAGATTTGAAACAATGGATCCTGCCACAGGCAAAGTTATTGCGCAGGTGGCGGAAGCGGATGCCGCTGACATTGATCTTGCGGTGATGGCCGCGCGCCGGGCGTTTGAAAGCGGCCCGTGGCCTGCGATGAGCGCGCGGGAGCGGGGCAAACTTTTATGGAAAACCGCAAGGCTGTTTGAAAAATACAAAGAAGAGCTGGCCGAACTTGAAACGCTGGATAACGGAAAACCCATTCAGGATTCGCGGGCCGTGGACATTCCGTCCGCGATCGATTGCTTTCAGTATTACGCTGGCTGGGCTAATAAAATTTACGGGGAAACTATTCCGGTTGACGGCCCGTATTTCAATTATACGCTTCGGGAGCCGGTGGGCGTGGTGGGAGCTATCATTCCCTGGAATTTTCCGCTCGTGCTGGCAACTGGAAAGCTTGCGCCCGCGCTGGCCTGCGGCTGTACCGTGGTGTTGAAGCCTGCGGAACAGACGCCGCTCACGGCGCTGCGCCTCGCTGAAATCATGCAGGAGGCCGGATTCCCGGATGGCGTTGTGAATGTGGTGCCGGGATTTGGTCCGACGGCGGGCGCGGCGCTCGTGAAACATCCGGCAGTGGACAAAATTGCGTTCACGGGAGAATACGTGACCGGTCAGGAAATCATGCGCAATGCGGCCGGCACGCTGAAACGCCTTTCGCTGGAGCTGGGCGGTAAATCGCCCAATATTATTTTTGCGGACGCGGATTTGGAGCAGGCGGTGGAAAATGCCATGACCGGTGTTTTTTTTAATGCCGGCCAGGTTTGCTGCGCTGGAACGAGAATTTTTGTGGAGAAAAAAATTCACGAAGAATTTGCCGGCCGATTGACGGAAAAAACAAAAAAACTCCGGCAGGGCGACCCTTTTGATCCCAAAACAGAAATCGGTCCGCAGGTGTCGGTCGAGCAGTTGGAAAAAGTGATGCGCTATATCGAGATTGGGAAAAAAGAAGGCGCGAAACTTCTCACGGGCGGTGAGCGCTTGGACCGGCCGGGATATTTTGTCCGCCCCACGATTTTTGACCAGGCCAATAATGTGATGCGCATTGCCCGGGAAGAAATTTTCGGGCCCGTGGCCTGCCTGATTCCGTTCAAGGATGAAGAGGAAGTGGTGCGCCAGGCCAATGACACTTTTTACGGCCTTGCAGCTGCGGTCTGGACCCGCGATGTGAGCCGGGCGCATGCCCTGGCCCGGAGCATCAAGGCCGGCACGGTGTGGGTGAATTGTTACGGTGCTTTTGACAATGCCGCACCTTTTGGCGGATACAAGATGAGCGGTTTTGGAAGAGACGGGGGCAAGGACGCCCTTAACCTTTATACGGAAGTAAAAAGCGTGTGGATTCACACGAAATGAGAGGATTTCATGAGTCAACTTGAAACCAATGCAGTCACGGAAACACACCAACAAATCGTACGCTTTGGGCACAGCCCGGACGCGGATGATGCTTTTATGTTTTACGCCATCGCCAAGGGCAAGGTGGACATGCTCGGGCTCCAGATTGAACACGTGGTCGAGGATATTGAAAGCCTGAACCAGAGGGCCCTGAAAGCCGAGCTTGAGGTCACGGCCGTTTCATTTCATGCTTACGGCCTGATCAGCGATAAGTACGCCATTCTCTCGTCGGGTGCGAGTTTCGGGTTTCATTACGGCCCCATTGTGGTTTCTCGCATGACGGATCTTTCCAACAATCTGGCCGGCAAAAAAATTGCGGTTCCCGGAACTTTGACTACGGCTTTTCTTCTTCTGAAACTTTACCAGCCCAATTTTATTCACGAAGTGGTCCCTTTTGATCAAATTATAAAATACGTCGCCGAGGGCAAGGCCGATGCCGGCCTTTTGATTCATGAAGGGCAGCTCACCTACGGCCGGCACAAACTTCACAAAGTCGTGGACCTGGGCGAGTGGTGGGACGTGAAAACCGGCCTTCCGCTTCCGCTCGGGGGGGATGTGGTGAGAAAAGATTTGCCGCTGGAGACGCAGCGAAAGCTCGCCGCTATTTTAAAGGCGAGCATTGAGTATGCTTTTCTCAACCGCAGCGCCGCGCTGGAGTATGCGCTGCCTTATTCGCGAGGTATGAATCCCGCGCTGGTGGATGAGTTTGTGGCCATGTATGTGAATGAGTACACGCTTCATTACGACGACAGGGGCAAGAAGGCGGTGGAAAAGCTTCTGGAAATGGCCTGCAAGGCGAAGTTCCTGAAAAAATCTGTAAAGCCCCAGTTTGTTGAGCCGTTATAAAATGGAAATAACTGGGTTGCTTTTAAAGCCGGAATAAGTATAATTTCCTTATAAGTGCTTTAAGAAAAAGGAGGCTATCATGTCGTACGTTATTACAGAGAAATGCCTGGGTGAAAGGTATGCGACTTGTGTTTCGGTGTGCCCGGTGGAATGTATTTTCCCCGGAGATTATCAGGGCCAGCAATTCATGGTTATTGATCCAGAGCTTTGCATTACCTGCGGCATGTGCCTTCCTGAATGCCCGATCGGCGCCATTGTCGATTCCGATGACAAAGATCCGGCTTATACGGCTATCAACAAAGAGTTGTCCCCGCAATTTAAGAACAATCCGGCGGTTACGCCCCGGCCGGCCAACGATCCTCCCAAAAAACCCGGCAATAAACTGATGTACGGCGGCTGACAAGACAATTTAGTCTTACTGACCAAACCCGGTTCTGATTTTCAGGGCCGGTGTTTTTTAGTAATTGTTTAGCCTTCTGAAGTAATCTGCTCAAAATATCCAACAAATTGCCGTCATTACAGATGTGAAAGACGGCATCCTACAATTCAGCGAAAAATCCCGCGAAGAACTCATCGACACCATCCTC
>Ga0209515_10002368_pt1 | contig 29184 bp, 33 predicted proteins | sample Subgroupgradi54m_FD_187454 | JGI IMG/M metagenome (GOLD analysis project Ga0209515, IMG submission 187454) | Subsurface groundwater microbial communities from S. Glens Falls, New York, USA - GMW60B uncontaminated upgradient, 5.4 m (SPAdes)... ... | reverse complement strand
AAAAAGCTTTTTTAGCAGGCTTAGATATTCATGCAGCAACAGCTGCCAAAATTTTTAAAATAGATGTGGACAAAGTTGACAAAGAGCAAAGAACAATTGGTAAAACCATGAATTTTGCCACCCTGTATGGCCAGGGAGCACATGCTTTGTCAAGACAACTAAGGGTAGATTATGAAACAGCTTCTCTTTATATAGCTGAATACTTTGAACAATTTCCCAAAGTTAAAGAATGGATGACAAAGATTTTAGAAAAAGCATATCAAGAAGGCTATGTAGAAACGCTTTGGGGTAGAAAAAGGTATATGCCTGAGTTGCAAGTCTCAAACAGGATGTTAAGATCAGCTGGGGAAAGAGCTGCTGTGAACATGCCTGTTCAAGGCACAGCAGCAGATATGATTAAAAAAGCCATGGTTGATATAGATAAGGAATTAGGTAAAAACTGTTATTTGATTTTGCAGGTTCACGATGAACTATTATTTGAATGTGACCCAAAATCTGTTAAAGAGATAGCTTTAATGGTAAAAGAAAAAATGGAAAATGCCTTAAAACTTTCAGTACCTGTTGTGGTAGATCTAAAATCAGGTCCTAATTGGGGAGAGATGACCCCGCTTCATCTTCTTGACTAATAGGAAATAAAAGCATAGTCTACCTGTCATGGTTGAAAAAAAGCAGAGTATAGATCAGGGTATAGATACAGAAAGTAAGGGTACTTCACCAAAGATTCCTAAGGTTATTAGAAATAATATATATGCGACAGAGGGATATCCAAGTCTAGCCTTAGGAAGAAGGAGATTTTTAGGATTGGGAGGTGTAGCCGGAGTCTTATTGGTTGCGGGGGCTGTAACAGATGCGGTGACAGGGTCTGGTTTGGAGGCAAAACCGAGTATTGGTCGTAATATTAGGCAATTTGCAGCTATTTTTGCTGGGGTGGGAGGAGCTATAGCGATTTTTTTCTGTGGCGGACAGTTGGCAGGTGATAAAAAAAATGTTTATCGTAATTCACTAAGAATCACTAAGAATATATGAACCTGCGAGTGCAAGAATAAATAGACTCGCAATGAGACAGGTTAAATAATCATTTTTTTAACTGGTCTTTGTTCAAAGACAAATTTGATAAAGCCACTTTTTTCTAAAATAAAAAAGATAATCCAAAGTAGAGGATAAATTACCAAGCTAATAATTGATGTTAGGGATTGAACAGTAAAGAAAAACAGTATTGCCAAAATTGCTGGAATAAAAGTCAGATATGGTTTAATAAAGTTTTGAATCTGATCTTTAACAGCTGTTTTTATTAAATTACTTGTCAAATCCTGAGGAGTTTTAGAGGATCTGTTAGGTTGATTTAAGGTATCTAAAATCTTAGGATCAAGTCCTGATTGCCTTAGCAAATCAGGATTTTTTTTAAGTAAATCTAATTGTTCCTGAGGGATAGAAATCTGAGAAGCAGAAGATTCTTGTTCTGTTTTGGGTTGAGAAAACTGTAAAGCTGTGTCTATTAATGAATCAGGAATCTCAAATCCTGATTTTTGAATCATCTGATTTGCTGATAAAAAAAAGATAAAAGAGAAAACCAAGATTAAAAATGAAGTTAAACTCCTGATAGATGGACCCAATAGAGAGGAACTCTCAAAAGTTAAATAGCTTTTTAATTTATTCTCCAAAATAGCAAAGGTTAAAATAAAAGCAACCAGACTACCGACAGAGAGTACTAATCCTTGAGCAGGATTTAAAAAAAGCATTGGCAAAACAGCAGCCAGTAGTCCAATGGGTATAATTAATTTCCAATCCAGAGAAATTACAGCAAATATTACAAAAAGAAAACTGGTTAAACAAAAAAAAGAAGCTAAAATAGCAAGTTGAACAAAAGAGTCCAAAGAAAAGGAAAAAATAAAATCATAGGATTTTAAAAATGGATTGAGTGTGTAAAGTAGCAGGGCATAGGAAATAATAAAAAAAGGAGCAAAGGTAAGTTTTTTGAGCATCAGCATGGTATACTTTTGATCATAACATGAAAACCTTAATAACTCATATTAATCCACATTTGGATGATATTTTGGCAATTTGGCTTTTTAAAAAGTTTCAGCCTGAATTTAAAGATGCAAAAGTAGAATTCATTTCTGCTTCTCGAGACAAAGCATTGGAGGAAACTGAAGATAGAATCTTTGTAGGTACTGGGGGAGGAAAATTTGATGAACATAAAGAAGGATTAAATACCTGTGCCGGATCTTTGGTATATGAATTCTTGGGAAAAGCAGGGTTCATACCAGATGACTTAACCAAAAAAGCCTTAGAAAAATTAGTTAACTGGAATTTATTAATAGATACAGGCAAAGCTCCAAACTCTCTTTTTGATGAATTTTCAGTTCAATCATTTATTAGAACTAAAGATAATTCATCTGATACTTCCAGAAAATCAACAGAACTAGGGGTAGAAATTTTAAACAGGATGCTTGAGGTAATGAAAAGAAAAGAACAATCAGCCATTGATTGGGAAAAAAGAGTTGAGTTTGAAACAAAGTTTGGTAAATCTTTTGCAGTTTCCTCTGAAACAGTAGATAGAGAGTTTTGTAGAGAACAGGATGGGAAGCTATTTTTAATGTATGATCCTAAGTTTAAATCAATTCAATTTTTTAGCCCTGATGTTGATTTAGAAGCTGTATATAAAAAGGTTAAAGAATTGGATCCTGAGGCTGATTGGTTTTTACATCAATCTCACCATATGGTAATCTGTGGTTCCTCATCTGCCCCAGATTCCAAACCTTCTAAATTAAGCTTTGAACAGTTAATTGAGGCAGCCAAACAAACTTCATGAAAGTTGCTTTAGCACATGATTATTTAAGAGAATATGGGGGAGCAGAAAGGGTTTTGGAAGCTTTACATGAGATCTTTCCTGATGCTCCTGTATATACAGCTTATGTAAATTTAGAGGCCATGGGGGAAAATGGTAAAAGGTTTAAAGATTGGGATATCAGGCCTTCCTGGTTTCAAAAATTTCCCTTTGCCAATCGTTTGTTATCGCCGTTTCGCATATTTGGCCCCATGATGTTTGAAAGCTTTGATTTATCTGAGTATGATTTGGTAATCACTTCTTCCTCAGCGACGCATTTGGCTAAAGCAGTTATTACCAAGCCTGAGACTTTACATATTAGCTATATTCATACTCCCCCCAGATTTTTATATGGCTATGTCACCTCATTTAATTATAAAAAGCATTGGTGGACCAAAATTGGGGGAGAAATCATTAATCACTTTATGAGGCTTTATGATTTTGAGGTCTCCCAAAGACCTGATATTTTAGTTGCCAACTCCAAAAATATTCAAAATAGAATCAAAAAATTTTACAGAAGAGATTCGATAGTAATTTATCCACCTGTTGATTTGGAAGAATTCCATTTGAAAAAAACTAAAGAAGATTATTTTTTGGTACTAAATAGGCTAGTAAGAGGGAAGGGGACAGAGGCGATAGTTGAGGCAGCAAGTAAACTGAACTTACCATTAAAAGTTGCAGGAACAGGTCCTGAAATGAATAACTTAAAGAAAATAGCAGGAAAAACTGTTCAGTTTTTAGGTTGGGTATCTGATGAAGAAAGAGTAAAGTTACTATCCAATGCTAAAGCCTTAATTGTGGCTTCAGAAGATGAAGACTTTGGAATTACTTCAATAGAAGCCCAAGCTGCAGGAACACCAGTTATTGCCCCTGCCTCTGGTGGATTTTTAGAAACAGTCATTGATCAGGTAACAGGCAGTAGGCAACAGGCAACAGGTTTACTTTATGGTGGTTCTGGACAAGTTACAGTAGAAGCTTTGATAGAAGCTTTACAAAAGTTTGATCAAAGTAAATTTGATGCAGAAACTTTAAGAAAAAATGCGGAAAAATACTCTAAAGAAAGATTTGAAAAAGAGATTTTGGAGTTAATTGAAAAAAACCTAGAATTGAACTAGCAAACTATACAGAGTATACTTTTAAAACCTTATTTCATTCCTAAACAATATGCACAAACTAATTCCAACTCAACTCTACTTACCTAAGAAGCTCCGCAAAGAGATAGATAAAGCACGGAGTGTTAGTGGTGAAAGTTTAAGCTCTTATATACGTAAGGCTGCTGAAGAGCGTGTTAGGAATAAACAGCAGGTTTTCCAATGAAAGATATCAAAGTCATTACACCTTAAAAGTAAATTACCTATCAAAAATAATTTTGGTAACTAAAGCCACAAGTACAGGTACGCCCACAATAAGTATTAGTCTCCGTCTTTCACTTTGTATAGCATCATTCTCTCCAAATAGTCGGGATAGAGATCCAGGTCTATCAAGCATGCTCACTCTTGGAGGTTCAATATTTGAGCTTGTCGGCTCTATGCCCCTACCCCTTGGTTTCTGATCTGGACTTGTCATAAACGTACTTTACCACTATTATAGGTTGTTTTCAACTAATTTGACAAAAAAGCATAGATAAGGTAATTTTGATCAACTATTTATGATTAAGGTTAGTGAGTACATTATCCGGGCTACAGAACTCACTGCTATTTCAGTTTCAAGATTAATTAAGGAACAAGGCTTTACTTCCCAAGATGTACTAACGGAAGAAGAATCTAAAAAAAGGGAAAAATTAATAGATCAAGCAGGGGTGGATGCTATGTCTACTGCTTTAACTGATATTCCATTTATTTTAGAAATAGTAGGCAGTGAAGGCAGAAAACATGTTCATCAATATGGAGAAGCGCTGCCAACTTTAATGGGTACTTTTGGGACAGGAGAGTTAAAATTAGACATGGTTAATGATGTAGTAGAAGGATCAAAAGCTGCTAAGTTAAATACTCCAGGTGCAATCTCTGTAATAGCTGTATCTTCTCATAAAGGTTTAATGGGAACTCCAGATGATATTGATTATATGGATAAACTGTTTGGTCCACCCCAACTTAAAGGTAAAATCTCTATCAATAATCCAGTTGAGGAAAATCTAGCAGAAGTAGTAGATACTTTTAAAGTTAAACCCTCAGAAATAAATGTAGTGATTTTAGATAGAGATAGAAATGCGTACTACATAAATGTAGCCCAAAAGTTTGGAGTTAATTTAATACTAATTAAAGCAGGGGATTTTATGCCGGCAATTTTGTCATGTTTAGATCCTAGTAAACATAAAAAAGGAATACACCTGTTAATAGGTAGTGGAGGATTTGAAGAGGGAGTAATGTCAGCTGTTGCTGGAAAAGCTTTAGGTGGGACAGTAGAGGGAAGAGGTTGGTCCGGCGATAGCCGGATTCAAAAAAAATATTCAAAAGTTTGGTCAATTAATGAATTGGTACCTGGAAAAGTTGAGGATTGTTTAGTTTCTGTCTCTGCTATAACTGATGAAGATAAATGGTTTAATCTAGCTCCACTCTCCACCTTGACAGTAGACAAAAGTGGTGTAAATATAGTTAACACAATTCATCATTAATAATGGATATCAATATACTAAAAACTACAGCACAAGCAATGGTTGCTAAAGGAAAAGGGGTTTTAGCAGCTGATGAATCTTCAGGAACTATTCAAAAAAGGTTTGACAAAATTGGCCTTAAAGCAAACCCAGATGCCAACCTTTCTTACAGAAAAGTATTATTTACTACTCCCAATATCGAAGAGTATATCTCTGGAGTAATTTTATATGATGAAACAATCAGGCAAAATATAGATGGTGTCCCTGTACCCCAATTTTTAGAAAGTAAAGGAATCTTATCTGGAATCAAGGTTGATAAAGGAACAGTAGATATGCCTAATTTCCCAGGTGAAAAAATTACAGAAGGATTAGATGGTTTAAGAAAAAGATTTGAAGAGTATAAAGCCTTAGGAGCGAAGTTTGCTAAATGGAGAGCAGTTATCACAATTGGAGAGGAGATTCCAACTGATACTTGTATTGAATCCAACGCTGAAAGCCTGGCAAGATATGCAGCTTTATGTCAGGAGTTGGATATTGTGCCAATTGTTGAGCCCGAAGTATTAATGGATGCGGATAATAGTTTAGAAGTTTGTAAAGAAGTTACAGCGAAAACGCTGAAAGTAGTTTTTGAAAGACTAAAAGCCCATAGAGTAATTTTAGAAGGAATAATTTTAAAGCCAAACATGGTTATATCCGGGAAAAAGTGTCCAACTCAGGTAACTTCCAAAGAAATTGCCAAAGCAACAGTTGAGACATTTTTAGAGGTAGTGCCAAAAGAAGTCTCAGGAATTGTTTTTCTATCAGGTGGACAAACTCCTGATCAGGCAACAGAAAATCTATATGAAATTAATATTATTCCAAATAGCCCTTGGCAATTAAGCTTCTCATATGGCAGAGCCTTGCAAGATGAAGCATTAACTGTTTGGGCAGGTAAAGAAGAAAATATAGCATCAGCCCAAAAAGCCTTTGCAGACAGATCTAAAAAGGTCTCCTTAGCCCGTTCCGCCCGCAACGCCTGAGTAAGCTCATGCTTGCGATGGCGGATGGGTCTGGTAAACTACGTTCATGATTAACTGAACGTAGTAAACTCTCCTGATTGGAATTCAGCCTCAGTTGATCTACAATTGTCATTCTGAGCACATTCGTTACACTCAGTGTAAACTCCGCGAAGAATCTAATTATATCCTTCGGCTTAGAAGAGTCCAGTGGACTCTTCTGGCCTCAGGATGACAGAAGGAAGGTATGACTAAAAATATTGTTTTAGAAGTAAAAAACTTAAAGAAAAAGTTTGGCCCGCCAGCTGAAGAATTTGTAGCTATTGAAGATATCTCTTTCTCTTTAGAAGAGGGGGATATTTTAGGATTTTTAGGTCCTAATGGAGCAGGAAAATCAACTACCATTTATTGTGTACTTGGTTTAATTGATCCTGATTTTGGAGAAATTAATATTTTTGGCAAAAGCATTAAAAAGAATAGATCTGAGATTTTAAAGCAGATGAATTATGCTTCAGCTGAATTTACCTTGCCCTGGAATTTAACTTTAAGGGAATGTTTATCAGTTTTTGGCAGATTTTATGAAGTAAAAGAGCTTAAAAAAAGAATTACAGAATTGCTTGAGCTTTTTGAGATGAGTCATTTGAAAGATAAACCAATTAGGGATTTATCTTTTGGGCAAAGAGCCAGGGGAAATTTGTGTAAAGCTTTGCTTAATAAACCCAAACTACTGCTTTTAGATGAACCAATGGCTTCAATGGATCCTGATGTGGTAGATAAAGGTATTAAACTGATAAAACAAATTCAACAGGAGGAAAAAATGAGTATTTTATATACTTCACACAACATGTGGGAAATAGAAGAGGTAGCCTCTAATGTAGTTTTCATTAACCATGGCAAAATTATTGCCTCAGGTACTCCTTTAGAATTAACAAAGCAAGTCCTAAAAAGCGGAGCAAGTGAGCCCAACCTAAGAGAAGTATTTATTCAACTTTCAAGAACTAAGGAGGATTCAAGTGAACCTAACTAGAGTTTCAGCCATTCTTTTAAGGCATTATTTTCTTTCTTTAAGGCAACTGGAGAGGTTTTTTGATGTAATAATTTCACCGGTTTTAATGATCATGCTGTGGGGATTTTTAACCAAGTATGTTCAAGGGTTACAAACAGAAACTTTGGCAGCATTTTTACTTGGGGGAATGATTCTTTGGTTGATTTTTGAAAAAGTAGGTACTGATATTGGGGTAAACTTTATGTTTGATATCTGGGATCGGAATTTAATTAATGTTTTATCGACCCCTATCACTTTCTTAGAGTATTTAACAGCATTAATTATTGTGAGTTTAGTAAAACTATCTTTATCATTTTTTATGATTTCTTTGATTGCTGCAGTTTTCTATAATTTCCAAATTACTTCTTTAGGCTTTGGTCTTGCTTTATTTGGACTTAACTTATTCTTGTTTGCAACTGCTTTTGGGATTTTTAATATTGCTTTAGTTTTGCGTTTTGGACATTCAATTGGGCCTTTAACCTGGATTATTCCATTCTTGGTTCAACCTTTTGCAGCTGTTTTTTATCCTGTGTCTGTTCTGCCAATATTTTTTCAAAATATAGCTCATATTATTCCTATCTCTTATGTATTTGAAGGGATGAGACAAGTAATAAAAGATGGGCAATTTAACACTGACTTTTTTTGGACAGCTTTAGTCTTAAATATTATTTATTTGACACTATCTATCTCTTTCTTTGCTTTTATCTTAAGAAGAATCCTAAAAAGTGGCAGATTAGTGAAGGTGGTTTAGGTTATTTTTCCCGAGTTTAAATTGAATGAGCATAAAGAGAATTAGGTTAAGTATTAGAGTTTGGATAGGAAACCCAAAGTTGGCAAAATCCCAAGTTTTTATTGTTAACAAAGTTAATATGGCCATGATTGCTGTTGTTAAATAGGCCCAACTACTTTCTGTTTCAGGATAAGTATAAGACTTAGAAATGGTGGGTAGGGCAGCAAGTCCATCAGCCAACATGCTAAATGCTATTGCTAGATTTCCTACTTTTGTTACATACCACAAAATCAGACCAATTAAGGAAAGACCTCCACAGATGAAATCAAAACTTCCTAACTTCCATTCTGCCTTTTTGTTTAAAAAAGAGGCAATTAAAATAATTAAAGGTGAAAAACCAACCGAAAAAGTCATTAGTGACTGTATGCCAACACCTTGTTTTATCTCAGCAATAAATGCAATCAGAGGAGCTAAAGCCCATAAAAAGAATGTCACCCTATTAGGTTTAACTTTTCCTTTAACAGTACCAATAAGATAATTTAAACTGCCAATTGCAGCTATAACTATCCCTACTATGACAAAGTTTTCATTTAACATAGTCTGAGTATATAGAAATAATTACTACTTGAATAGCTGCTATTCTTCTTTCCATATTTAGTGTTTGACAAATAATATCAAATCACTATAATTATATTATTATGCAGAAAGTAACATTACAAATTCCATTATCAAAAGAGCTTAAAGTGAACGCAGAGAAAGCAGCACTGGATGCAGGTTTTTCCTCACTGCAGGAAGTATTAAGGGTTTTTATGAACAAGTTTGCAAGTAAAAAAATTAATTTCTCTTTTGAAGGAGAAGATGTTATATATCTTTCTCCCGCTGCGGATAAACGTTATGCTAAAATCACTCGTGATATTGAAAGTGGCAAAGAAAAAGTTTATGCAGCGAAAGATGTTGATGATTTAATGAGACAACTTCTAAATAAGTGAAAATTAAGTACATTGGCAAATTCCAGAAACATTTTGAACTTAGAATTAAACCTCATCCGAATCTTATAAATAGGTTTCAAGAAAGAGTAGAGTTATTTGTAAAAGATTCTAGTAACTCTATCTTAAAAAACCATACCCTAAAAGATAAGAAGGGCAACTTAAAAGCGTTTTCTATTACGGGTGATATTAGAGTAATCTATTCTGTTAAAGATGATGATGCTTACTTCATTGATATCGGTAGTCATAATCAAGTTTATTAATGTAAAATACTACCATGCCTGAACTTCCTGAAGTTGAAACAATAAAATTAGGTCTGCAAAAAAGAATAGTTGGATTAAAGATTACTAAAATCCAAATTAATTCCCCAAAATCTTTCATAGGAAATCCTAATTTAGCAGAAGGACAAAAAGTACTCAAAGTTTGGAGAAGAGCTAAGATATTAGGCATAGATTTGGATAAAATAACTTTGCTATTTCATTTAAAAATGTCAGGTCAATTGGTCTATGAGGGAGCTAAACGATTTATTGGTGGACACCCTACCCCAGATATGACCTTCAAAATGCCTAACCCTCATACCAGAGTAATTTTTTCTTTTTCAGACAATTCTTACCTTTATTTTAATGATCAAAGAAAATTTGGGTGGGTTAGGGTAGTTGACAGTAAACAGGTTACAGGCAACAGTTCATTAAAGAATTTAGGGCCAGAGCCATTGGAGAAAGAATTTACCTGGCAAGTTCTCAAAATCAATCTCTTAAATCATAAATCTCAACCTGTTAAGGTTGCTATTATGGATCAGACAGTTGTTTCCGGAGTGGGTAATATTTATGCCAGCGAGGCTTGTTTTGATGCTAAAATTGATCCTAGAAGAAAAGTTGCTGATTTGACAGATGAGGAATTTAAGAGTTTATATAAAGGAATAATAAAATCATTACAAGATGGAATTAAGTATGGGGGTGCAACAAAAACCCATTTTGTAGATGCAGATGGTCATAAAGGCTATTTTTTGGACTATGCTTATGTTTATGGAAAAGATCAACATCCTTGTAAAATATGTAAATCTGAGATTAACAAGATTAAATTAGGGGGGAGAGGAACTTACCTTTGCCCATTCTGTCAATCCTAGGGTATAATACTTAAAAGAATATGGTAGAGAAGCAAACATTCTCCTCGGTTTTAAAAAACCGGGGATTTTTAAACCTCTGGATTAATCAAATACTGGTTCAGCTATCCTTCAATGCTCTAAACTTTGCTCTAATTATTTGGGTTTTCAGACTAACTGATTCCAATATTGCAGTCTCAGCCTTGCTTTTTTCAGCTTATCTGCCAACTGTAATTCTAGGGCTTTTCTCCGGAGTATTGGTGGATATTATTGACCGCAGAAAAATAATTATGATGATAAACTTCTTTTTATGTCTTCTCTTCTTCAGCTTAATCTTTTTTAAAGATATTTATCCAATGATTCTTATAATTACTTTTTTTATCAACTTTCTGGGCCAGTTTTATGGTGCAGCTGAAGCCTCAGCCATACCCATTGTGGTTAAAAAGCAGCAATTAATTGTGGCAAATTCGATGTTTTCTACCACTCTTTATTCCTGCTTTTTATTAGGGTTTGGGATGGCTGGGCCTTTAATGAATCATTTAAGTATAGAGCATGTATTTGGCATAGGTGGCCTTCTTTTGTTGTTGGCTTTTTTTCTATCTTTGTTGTTTCCTCCTATAACAGGTCTAATAGATCAGCAAAGTAAAAAACTGGTATTTGCTATCCAAAGAAGAGATTATTTTGTAATTTCTCAAATTGGCAGATTTGAAATTTCCAAAACATTAAAATTGATCAAAGGCAGGCTGCCAATCTTATCATCCATAGCCATCCTGGCCGGGGTACAAATGGTAATAGGAGTATTGGCAGTTTTAGTGCCGGGGTTTTTGGAAAAATCCTTACAGATTAATGCAACCGATGCTTCATATGTTTTAGTTATCCCCTTAGGTTTAGGTATTGTCACCGGGGGGGTTATGCTGGGACGATTTGGTAGTAAAATAGTTAAAAGAAAACTGGTATCCAGGGCCATTATTTTTGCCGGACTATTGTTTTTTCTGGTAGGAATTGCTCCGGTTATTTCACCCGCAATTCGTCATTTAGCCCGCCCCAGGCCTTTGCCTTTTTTCTATCAACCACCCTTATCCAAAGTGTTGGTGGTGGGATCTTTTTTAATGGGGATGGCTTTGGTTTCTATACTGGTTCCGACACAAACAGTCTTACAGGAAAATACTTCTGATACAGATAGAGGCAAGGTGTTCTCGGTTTTGGGAGTGGCTATGTCAGGATTATCCCTAATTCCGGTATTGCTATCAGGTATCTTAGCAGATATTTTTGGTACTACACCCATTTTTATTGGACTGGGAGCAACCATCATACTTTTTGGTCTATTTGGTTTAAACCCCAGTTTGTTTTTGAGAAAGAAACAGTTATCCTTTAAAGTCAGGGAATTTTTAGGGCTAGGTCATTGGGAAGGGAAATAGTATACTTGGCCTCATGTTTCTGAAGAGTTTATCTCTAACTAACTTTCGGATTTATGCCCAACTAAATTTAAATTTCGATCAACGTGCCACTATTTTTGTAGGTAATAATGCAGCTGGTAAATCAAGTATTTTGGAGGCAATATATCTTCTTTCCACCACCAAATCCCAAAGAGTAGAAAATGAGGATGAACTGATCAAAGATCAGGAAGAATTTACTAAAGTTGAAGGATTTATAGAAAATGGTGGAGAAACAGAGCTGTTAATAATCCTAAACAAAATAACCAATGAAGTAAAGTTTAGAAAAAAAGTTCTGGTAAACGGGATTTCCAGAAGAACAACAGATTTTATAGGAAATTTACCGGCAGTCATATTTTATCCGTCAGATATAAATTTGGTCACAGGATCACCATCTTTGAGGAGGTGGCACCTGGATTTGGCACTGGCCCAGATTGATCATCAGTATAAAAAAAATTTAACTTTATATGAGCAGTTTTTAACCTCGAGGAATAGAGTTTTAAAAAGAATCAGGGAAGGAATAAGTCGGGCAGATGAACTGGATTACTGGACAGAGGAACTGATCAAACATAGTGAAGTAATTAGACTAAAGCGGGAAGACTTTTTTAATTTTATTAACAAATTACAAACTCCTTTAGGAGAATTTAGATTTGAGTTTAAACAAAGTTTAATATCAGGGGAAAAATTGAAAGAAACCAATGGCAGGGAAGTAGCTGCAGCTACTACATTAATTGGACCACATAGAGATGACTTCTCAATAGAGCTTGAAGGCAGAAATATGGCCCATTATGGCTCAAGAGGTGAGCAAAGAACAGCCACCTTAGCTTTTAAGTTAGCTCAACTGGAGTATATGGCCAAGATGCTGGGCAAAAGGCCAATTTTACTTTTAGATGATGTTTTCTCAGAATTAGATGCAGATCACAGGGCTCATGTAGTGGAAATAGTTTCCAAGCAACAAACAATTATTGCCACAGTTGAGCTAGAAAACATTCCCAAATCTTTTTTAGATTCAGCCAGGATTTTAAGAGTAGAAGATGGAAAGATTATTTTTTGATTCCCCACCTGGCAGCTAAACGGGAAAGTTGATAGGTAATTAAAACTGCCAAAATGGTGACAATAACAGCATAAATCAATTTAGAAAAAACCCCTGATTGGTCTGGGTAAAATTTTTGAATGTAATCTTTAACAAAGGCTTGAACTGCTTCATTCCAGGCTAAAGCAGCTACCAAACCAAAGCCTGAGGTAGAAAGGGTAACAAATTGTCCAATTACTCTCTTCTAAATGATGTTTCTTTTTCAGTTGCCATATTGATAATTATAGCTCATATGTCTAATATTTGGACATATGTCAAAGTTTATTAAACTGCCTGGGTTAATTGATGTACATACTCACCTAAGAGAGCCAGGAGCTACCCAAAAAGAGGATTTTGAGACTGGAACTAAAGCTGCTATAGCAGGAGGCTACACTGCTATTTTAGATATGCCTAATAATCCTACTCCTACTATTTCTCCTGATGCTTTGGAGGAAAAAATCAGTTTAGCCAAAGGAAGAATATATTCAGATTTAGGTTTCAACTTTGGGGCAACACCTAATAACAGTAAATATTTTGAAGTAGTAAAAGACAAAGTTTTTGGACTAAAAGTTTATATGAATCACACGACAGGAGACTTATTAATGGAGGACGAAGTAGCCTTAGAAGATGTATTTTCTAAATGGCCAAAAGATAAAATTATTATGGTGCATAGCGAAGGGAAGACTTTAAAAAAGGCCATCAACTTAGCCAAAAAATATAATACTAAGCTTCATGTTTGCCATATTTCTTTAAAACAGGAAATTGATTTAATAAAAGAGGCTAAGAAAGAGGGTTTAAATATTTCTTGTGAAGTGTCATGTCACCATTTATTCTTAACTCAGGATGATGTGGCAAAGCTTGGCTCATTTGGCATGATGAGACCTCCATTATCCTCTAGAGAGGACAGACAAGCTCTTTGGGATAATTTAGGCTCAATTGATATGATTGCCTCAGACCATGCTCCACACACTAGGCAAGAGAAAGAAAATCCTGATAAGGTAGTTAATGGAGTGCCGGGTTTAGAGACCAGCTTACCGCTTCTTCTAACAGCTGTGGCAGATGGAAAATTAACAGTAGATAGGCTAATTCAATTAACCAGCGGAAATCCTAGAAAGATTTTCAATATTCCAGAGCAAGCAGATACCTTTACTGAAGTTGAGATTACTAAACCCTATACCCTAAACCCTAAAACTTTGTTTACCAAATGTGGTTGGACTCCTTTTGAGGGGATGGAAGTTGTGGGGAGAATAAAGAAGGTAATTTTAAGAGGTCAGGTAGTTTTTGATAATGGGCAAGTTATTGGTCCCTTTGGCCAAATCATCTATCCCCAAATCTAAATTCTGACTCATCAAAAATAGTATCAAAGCCTTTTGAACATGTAGTCTATTTTCTGCTTGTTCAAAAATAACTGATTTTGGTCCATCTATAACTTCGGAAGTTACCTCATTTCCTCTATATGCTGGCATATCATGCATAAAAATAGCATCTTTTTTGGCTAACATCATTAACCCTTGATTTACTTGATAGGATTTAAATATTTTCAATCTTTTTTCTTGCTCAATCTCTCTGCCCATGCTAATCCAAGTATCTGTATAAACAATATCAGCGTTTTTAACAGCTATTTTAGGATCAGCTGTTTCAAAAATTTGCATGTTTGTTTTTAATGCTAATTTTTTAGCTTGTTTTACAATTTCTTTTTTCATTTTAAATCCATAAGGTGAAGCACACTTAAAATTAATCCCTAAAAGTGCACAACCTAATGCTAAAGAATGGGGGACATTATTTTCAGAATCACCAGCATAAGCTAAAGTTAAACCCTCAAGTTTTCCTTTAACCTCTAAAATAGTTAAAAAATCTGCCAATGTTTGGCAAGGATGTTCTAAATTGGATAAAGCATTTATAACTGGTATGGTGGCACTTTTTACTAATTCTGTTAGTTGTTCATGACTAAAAACCCTGGCCACAATTAAATCAGCCATACTGGATATGACTTTTGCTACATCTGAAACAGACTCTCTTTTCCCTAAACCTACTTCCTGAGGTCCAAAATAGACTGCATGTCCTCCAAGTTGAGTAAACCCTATATCAAAGCTTAGTTTAGTTCTAAGAGAAGGTTTTTCAAAAAGCATCACCATTTGTTTATTTTCTAGTAAAGATTCATTTTTACCTTTACTTTTCAATTCCTGCTTAAGTTTTTTAGCCAGTAAAAGCACCTGCCAAATTTCTTGAGCATTTAAATCAGTTATTGATAGAAAATCTTTTTTATTTCTCATATATTTTTTCCCAACCATAAAGCATCGTTTACTACTGAGTAACCACATTTTTCGTAGAAAGGCAGTACCTTTAAATTTGTAAAAGCTACTCCAAGGTGCACTCTATGGGCGCCTTTCCTTCTTAACTCCTCTTCCACTTTCTGTAAAAGTAATGAGCCATATCCTTCTTGTTGAAAGTCAGGATGAATAGCTAAGTGATACACCCATCCTCTTCTTCCGTTAAATGCTCCTAAAGCAGCACCAATAATTGTTTTATCTCTGACTAAAACCAAGCATGAAGTAGGATTCATTTTTACTGTGATTTGCATATCTGAAAACTCCTTTTCTAGATTTGATATATTCAAACCTGCTTTTTTCCATAGAGAAAAAATCTGCCCAAAGTCAGAAATATTCACTTTCCTAATCAAAATATTTTCTTTATTAATCTTTTTCATATTCATAGTTTCCTTTGTCACCGCGAGGGTCAGCTCGCGATGACATTTGCTTATTCTTTACCCTTTACGCTTTCCCCTTTAATCTGATTTGCCAGTTTCATTTGTAAAGAGTAAATTTCTATAAACCCGGCTGATGCATTAACATTTAATCCATAGCCTTCTTTGTTATTAAAAGAAGCATGTTCCAAAGCATTAGGTGATTTGACAGCAACCACTGTTGTATTGCCTTTAAATAACTTCACAGTGACCTCACCTGTAACTTTTTCGTTTGCCTTATCATTGAAAGCATTTATAGCCTCCATTGCCGGGTCAAACCACAAAGCCCCATAACACAAATAACCCCATTTAATATCTAATGTTGCTTTGATTTCATTTAAAGTTCTGGTTGAGACATATTTTTCTAAATTCCTGTGTGCCTCAATAATGGTATGAGCAGCTGGATGTTCATAAACACCTCTATTTTTAAGTCCTACCAGCCTATCTTCCAAAAGATGAACTGTGCCTACTCCATGTTTACCTGCAATTTTGTTTAATTTAATAATCAACTTTGCTAAGGATAATTTTTCTTCATTTAAAGCAGTAGGAAGACCTTTTTCAAACTGGATTTTTACCAGTTCGTACTTTTCTGGAGCATCTTTTGGCAGGGTATAAGTGGTTAGAAACCTTTCCTCAGGAGCAATTAAAGATGGATCAGTTATTTCTCCGCCTTCCCAGGTAATTCCCCACATATTGTCATCATCTGAGTAAGGTACAGAAACTGTGGCAGGTACTGGGATATTATGAATTTGAGCATATTTTATTTCCTCATTTCTATCCATAGCCCATTCCCTAACTGGGGCAATAATTTTCATTTGCGGATTATGAGTTAAAATATAGCCTTCAATCCTTACTTGATCGTTGCCTTTACCAGTACAGCCATGAGCTATGGCATCACAGCCCATTTTTTTGGCAATTTTGACTGCATTTTTGCCTAAGATAGCTCTGCCCATAGGAGTTGATAAATGATACTCACCTTGATAAGCAGCATTGGCTTTTATCCCTTTGGAAATATATTCATCAGCAAATTCATTTTTTAAATCTAAAACAATAGCCTCAACAGCTCCAAATTTTAAAGCCTTTTGTTTGATTGCTTCCAAATCATCATGCTGTTGACCCAAGTCTGCAGTTAATGTAACTACCTTGCATTTGTAATTATCCTGAATCCATTTAAGCATCACTGAAGTATCCAGTCCTCCAGAATAGAGGAGTAGGACTTTTTTAATCTCTCCTTTTTTACCTTCATATGAGCTAACTTTTATATAATCAGTTTTTGTTTTCATATTCTTTTACCTCCATATATGCATCTCTAAAGTTTTTTCCCTGTAAAACTAGCTTCAAAGCTTTTTCTGTGGCAAATAACTCCTCAGTCATAGAGGAAGTAAGTTTTTGCTGATTAGGAGTTAGGTTCTCAAGTAAAATCTTAGTAACTTTTAAAGAATCTTGAGTAATACTTAGACTTTCCATTAATGGTTTTTTGCTATCTTGCAGATCTCTGTTATAACCTGAGATTAAATTTGAAGATAGAGAAACAATCTGGGTAAAATTTCCTAAAACTAAATGCACCTTGCTTCTTAAAAGCTCAGCCAAATCCAAGTTTTTCTTTTGAGGCATAATGCTTGAGCCAGTTGTAACTTTAGATGAAGCTTTAAAAAAGCCAAACTCAGAGGTGCTAAAGAGCATTACATCTGAAGCAAATTTATTAGTAGTTAACAAAACTTGGATTAAGGAAGACAGGATAAATGCTTCAAATTTTCCCCTGGATTGCTGACAATAAATAGGGTTTTCTTGAACTTGTTTAAAGTTTAAAAGCTTGGCAGTATATGCTTTATCAACTTTAATAGGAGTACCATATCCTGCAGCTGATCCTAAAGAAGATTGATCAATTAGAATATATGCTGTATTCAAAACTTCCAGATCATCTTTTAAAGATGAGATAAAAGATTCTACCCAAAGTCCAATTGAGGAGGGCATGGCTTTTTGCATATGAGTATAGCCAGGCATAGGGATTTTCCCGTACTTTTTGTTAAATATTCCAAAACCCTTAATTAATTCTTTAACTAATTTTTGAATCTTTTCAATTTCTGCTTTACTATAAAGTCTTAGAGCTGTTAAAACTTGATCATTTCTGGATCTTAAAGTATGAATCTTTTTCCCAATATCCCCATATTTTTCAGTTAAATAATTTTCAATTTTAGTATGAATGTCTTCATCTCCAAATTGAAGGTTAAATTTCCCATTATTTGCTAAATCTAATATTTCTGTTAAGCCTTTTTCTAACTTTATTAATTCATCTCTGGTCAAAATGTCTATTTTATTTAACATTTTTGCATGAGCAATTGACCCTAACACATCATATTTGACAAGTTTTTGATCCATTAGAAGATCAGCTTTTGTTTCAAAAGCCTCAACCAGAGGATCTAATATAGAGTTACTGTTCCACAATTTATTCATATTTTTCTTTCTGGGCTTTAAAAAAGCCCTTGTAAATCTCCTAATCCATTGGACTAAGAAACTTACAAGGGCCTTTTAGGCGATACCACCTTGCACTGTTATCCATTAAAAAATCCCTGTCGCCAGGGATAGTCTAAATGAAATAACCTCATTCATGACATGCTCCACAATATTGCGACACATGCTACTGACTTTTACGGTTTCGCCTCCGTCTTAGTAATTCTTTTTGGGATTTCTCCTAAGCTGCTTGTCTACTGCGGTAGACTCAAACGCATTTAAATATTCAGTTGTGATAATACTATACCAATAAATTATTACTTTGTCAAATTTTACTATAAGGTTGGGTTAGCTTAGGTTATAATTTATCTGATACTTTCAACTCTTGTTCTACTTTATCTGCTAAGAAAACCTTCATCAATGATTGATATGGGACGTCTTTTTTGTTTGCCAGTTGTTTAATGCGGGCCAGCAAAAAAGAAGGTAACCTTAGTGAGATAGATTCTGTTGAAGGTTTAAGATTTGGAAATATTACCTTTTGAGCCTTGCTCCAATCAAAGTATTCTGACGTATCAGCTGTAGCCCAAAATTTCCTTTCTTTATCTTCATTTTTAAATTTAGGTATTGGTTTTAGTTTTTTGTTCATAATCCCTCCTTTCTTTTTTATTCATATCCCGCACAGAAATAATTCTGACATTATTGTTCCTTACCGTAAAGATGATGGCTAATTTCCTGGCCTTTTTTGTTTCTCCCCAAATCATGTATCGTTCTTCAGACAACAAAGTATGTTTTTCATCTTCAAACAAGAATACCGGCTCACTGCTGAAGATTTCTTCTGCTTCTTGATTTGTTACTTTGTGCTTTCTAAAATTTTTATCAACATTCCCTTTATCCCATTCAAACAGGAGCGGATCTGGCAGGAGCTTCACTTATAAAGTATATTACTGTAATATACACCTGTCAAGTAGAAAGAGATTTGACAACTTATAGTAAAAAGTATTATACTTCACTGGTAATTATGCATAACCTTGTAGAGAGAGCTATTTGAGTTTTTTAGAACAAATATAAAAGATCTTCCTGATACAACTTCGAGATGGTTTCAACTTCCTAATAAGGCCCAGGCTACTGCAGTTGGTTTAGATCCCCAAGAAGTGAGAAGAAGACTGTTAGCTGGAGAAGACCTAAGAGATATTTTAGGGATGACAACTCCTGGTATTAATGAAAGAGCTCAGGGTTTTATAAGCCAATTTGTTGAGGAGATGATTGGCAAGATGAGGAAGGGTAGAGAGGTAGAAGCTATACATACTGCCACAGGTAGGTTTATTATTGCTGCTGAACAATTTTCAGGAGATGATCTTAGTGTAGTGAGAAAAAAGATTTATGAAGGACGCGCAAACGCTCAAGGGCACTTGATAGAAAGGGGTTCGCTAAGGATTAGACCTAATGGAGATAAATTAAGATCATATTGTGTACTATCTGAAGCAGCAGATCTGATGAGAGCGGATTTTGAATCTGGGCAAGTGACAGGGCGGGGAGACACTATTGCTGAATGCTTTGGCTATGCTGAAATGGAACTGTTGCAAAGAAAAGTGGTAGAGAAAGTAGCTGGTCAAAGACTAGAAGTAGTTTATGGAGACACACTTAAACCAACTCGCAGATTTTCTACCCCAGCTGATTCAGAAATTAGAGATATGCAAAGACAAATATTAGGTATGTTAATACCAGATAGACCTACACAATAACAAATTCAAATTGGTAGTTGACAGATGAGCTATTTACCGTTAAACTAGCAAAAGATTCATGCTTAAACAATGCAATATCAGATTAAATAATAGAAAGAATTGATTGATCCGCCAATGGGCGGATTTTTTTTGAGAATATGAAATTTAAAAGCAGGGATATTATAGATATCAATGATTTCTCCAAAGAAGATCTACTTTTTATTCTTAAAACAGCTAAAAAATTTGATCCTGAATATGTTAAGCGTGACCGTTCAAACTACACCATAGCTCAAGGAAAAATAGCAGCCTTACTTTTCTTTGAACCTTCAACCAGAACAGAACAATCCTTCAGATCAGCAGCACAAAAAATAGGCATGGGTATTATTGGATTTAACAATATTGCTTTAACTTCCATGGATAAAGGTGAGACTTTTCAAGATACTATCAGAATTATGGAAGCCTATGCTGATGTTTTAATCATGCGCCATCCTTCTCCTGGTTCAGCTAAAGAAGCAGCTGATTTAGCCCAGATTCCAGTAATCAATGCCGGGGATGGACCAAACCAGCATCCAACACAAACTATGCTTGATTTGTATACCATCTTAAAACAGTTTGGTAAATTGGAAAATCTAAAAATAGCTTTAGTAGGTAATCAAAAACACTATAGAACAATGCATGCTTTATCTGTGGCTTTGTTTAAATTTTCAAATAACAAAATCTTTGGTATTTCTCCAAAAGGGCTGGAGATGCCAAGTGAATTCAGACATAAAAACTATGAGGATGTCACAATAGATATGAGAGATTTGAATAAAACATTGAAAGAAATGAAGCCGGATATTGTTTATGCAGGTAGGATTCCTAAAGAATATATGGAAGGGGATGCTAAAAAATACTCTTACCAAATAAACCAAGAGACTTTAGATAGTTTACCTAAACATTGTGTGATTATGCATCCTTTGCCAAGAATTGATGAGGTTAATCCAGAGGTTGATGCATCTCCCAAAGCAATTTATTTTAAACAAGCTAAAAATGGTTTATTTATTAGAGAAGCATTGCTGGGACTTGTTTTGGGTAGGATTTAAGTTTAGGAGTCGTATTATGCAGGGTAAATTAACTCTGTCCGATGGGACAGTTTTTTTAGGACAAAGTTTTGGAGCAGACCTACTCGAGAGTCCACTGGACTCTCTCCCTTCAGGTGAGGTAGTTTTTAATACTGGAATGGTTGGGTATCCAGAATCTTTAACAGATCCTTCATATTTTGGTCAGATTTTAGTTTTAACTTATCCGATACAAGGAAATTATGGAGTTCCAAAAAAGGATTTTTGGGAATCAAAAAGAATTCAAGTTAAAGCTTTAATTGTCCAAAACTATATTGATCAACCTTCTCACTTTGAATCAGAGAAAACTTTGGGGGAGTGGTTAAAAGAGGAGGGTATACCAGCTTTGTATGGAATTGACACCAGACAATTAACCAGGAAGTTAAGAGAACATGGAGTGATGTTAGGACAATTGACAATGGGCAATGGAAAATTGACAAATGAAACCTATGATCCTAATTTAGAAAATCTTTTGCCACAAGTTAGTATTGAGAGAGTAGAAACTTTTGGAAAAGGCAAGAAAAATATAGTTTTGATTGATTGTGGAGCCAAAGAAAATATTATCCGGAGCTTAGTTAAAAGAGGAGTTAAAGTAACCAGAGTACCTTGGAATTTTAATCCATTAAAAAATCCGCCAGCTGGCGGATTTGACGGAGTTTTTATTACAAATGGTCCTGGCGATCCAAAGCAGGCAAAAGAAACAATAGAGAATGTTAAGCAGGTCTTAAAGATGGGTATCCCGACTTTAGGAATCTGTCTGGGCAGTCAGATCTTAGCCTTAGCTGCAGGAGGAAATACTTACAAATTAAAGTTTGGCCATCGGGGTCAAAATCAACCAGTACAAGATGTTAACAACAAAAAGGCTATTATTACTTCCCAAAATCATGGTTTTGCTGTTGATATGAAATCTTTGGATTCTGGTTGGATTGAGTGGTTTGTTAATTTAAATGATGGCACAAATGAAGGAATTAGACACAAAACTAAACCTTTTATGGCAGTGCAATTTCACCCTGAAGCAAGCCCTGGACCAATGGATGCTGGATATTTATTTGATGAGTTTATCTCTTATTTATGAAGAAAGTATTAGTTTTAGGTTCAGGAGCTCTAAAAATTGGTGAAGCTGGAGAGTTTGATTACTCTGGTTCACAAGCCTTAAAAGCTTTAAAAGAAGAAGGAACTCCGACAGTTTTAATAAATCCTAATATAGCTACCATTCAAACCTCGCAAAACTTGGCCAGCAAAATTTATTTCTTACCTATCACCCCTTACTTTGTAGAGCAAGTGATTAAAAAAGAAAAAGTAGATGGAATTTTCTTGAGTTTTGGCGGGCAAACTGCCTTAAATTGCGGGTTGGCTTTAGAAAAGGCAGGAGTATTTAAAAAATATGGTGTAAAAGTATTAGGTACTCAAGTTTCAAGTATTGAAATTACAGAAGATAGGGAATTATTTGCTAAAACTTTAGAAAAAATAGATGTCAAGGTTCCCAAAGGCGGTTTTGCAAAAACTTTAGACCAAGCTTTAAAAATTGCTGAACAATTAGGATATCCTATTTTAATCAGATCTGGTTTTTCTTTAGGAGGATTGGGGTCTGGAGTAATTAATAATAGAGAAGAGCTAGTTAAAATGGTATCCAATAGCTTAAGACATGTCCCCCAAATTGCTGTTGAGGAGTATTTGAAGCATTGGAAAGAAATTGAATATGAGGTAGTTAGAGATAATAATGGAAGTAAAATCACAGTTTGTAACATGGAAAATATGGATCCTTTGGGTATTCATACTGGGGAAAGCATAGTAGTTGCTCCTTCTCAAACTTTGAATAACTACCAGTATCATTTCTTGCGAAGATTATCTTTACAAGTGATAGAGCATTTAGGGATTATTGGTGAGTGTAATATTCAATTTGCCTTAAATCCTAAAAATAATGATTACCGGGTCATTGAAGTTAATGCTAGATTATCCAGATCATCAGCTTTAGCATCCAAAGCCACAGGCTATCCTTTGGCCTACATTGCTGCCAAAATTGGTTTAGGGCATAACTTACCTGATTTAAAAAATTCAGTCACCTTAAAAACTTCAGCCTTTTTTGAGCCAGCATTAGATTATATTGTGGTTAAAATCCCCAGGTGGGATTTACAAAAGTTTGTGGGAGTAGAAGATGTAATAGGTTCTGAGATGAAAAGTGTAGGTGAGGTCATGGCAATAGGCAGAAGCTTCCCAGAGGCCTTACAAAAAGCCATTCGAATGCTGGAAATAGGTCAAGATGGATTACTTAGTAATTATGTTGATGATAAGGATTTATTGCCAACCACTGAAAGACCATTTGTAATTGCTAAAAGATTTTCCAAAGGGGAGAGTGTGGAGAGTATTTACCAAGAAACAGGTATTGATCCTTGGTTTTTATCCCAAATTAAAGAAATTGTGGAGTTTGAAGTTGAACTTCAAAGTAACAAAGCACAAGTAACAAGTGACAAGTTAATACAAGCCAAGAAATTGGGATTTTCAGATAAGTTAATTGCCAAATACCTTAAAACAACTGAAGAGAAAATAAGAGGGTTTAGGAAGAAAAATAACATATTACCTAAGGTAAAACACATAGATACTTTAGCAGCAGAATACCCGGCTCAGACTAATTATTTATATTTAACCTATCATGGGGAAGAGTCGGAGCAAGGGGATAGGTTACAGGGTAAGGTGGACAGTAAAAAAGCCATTGTTTTAGGTTCTGGGCCATATAGAATTGGCTCATCTGTTGAGTTTGATTGGTGCTGCGTTACAGCTGCTCAAACTCTGAAATCAAACGGTATTCAAACCATCATTATAAATTGTAATCCTGAAACTGTTTCAACTGATTATGATATTGCTGACAAACTATATTTTGAAGAATTAACCTTTGAAAGAGTTTCTGATATTTATGATATTGAGCAGGGAAGTTTAGTCTTAAGCTTTGGAGGGCAAGTACCAAATAATTTAGCGTTAAGATGTTTTAATTCTGGGTATAAAATCTTAGGAACCTCATCTTTGAATATTGATCGGGCAGAAGATAGGCATAAATTTTCTAACCTTTGTGACAAACTCAAAATTGATCAATCTCCCTGGCAAAGTTTTAAAAATATACAGAAAGCTTCTTTTTTTGCCAAAAAGATTGGCTACCCGGTTTTAATTAGGCCATCTTATGTTTTGTCTGGAGCTGCAATGAATATTGCCTACTCAGCATCTTTTTTGAAAAAATACTTAAAGCAGGCCACAAATATATCCAGTGAGCATCCTGTGGTGATTTCTAAATTTATTGAAGGAGCTAAAGAAATTGAAATTGATGGAGTAGGGCAAGCTGGAGAGCTATTAATTTATGCAATATCAGAACATGTAGAAAATGCAGGTGTGCACTCAGGTGATGCAACAATTGTACTGCCTCCTCAAAAACTTTATTTAGAAACTTTAAGAATTATAAAGTCAGCTACCAAAAAGATCATTAAAGAACTGCAAATATCAGGACCATTTAATATCCAATATTTGGCAAAAGATAACAAAGTTTTAGTAATTGAGTTAAATTTGAGAGCTTCCAGATCTTTCCCATTTGTTTCCAAAGTAACCGGGCATAATTTTGTAGAGCTGGCAACTAAAGTAATGTTAGGAGAAAAGGTTGAAGGAGAATATAAAACTTTAGATTTAGACTATGTAGCTGTTAAAGCTCCCCAGTTTTCTTTCAGTAGAATTAAAGGAGCTGATCCAAAGCTTAGAGTAGAGATGTCATCAACTGGAGAGGTGGCTTGTTTTGGAGATGATCTTTCCGAAGCTTACCTTAAAGCAATGTTAGCAACTGGATTTAAAATACCTAAAAAGAGTGTATTTTTATCAATTGGAGGTCAAAAAAATAAACTGGACATGATTATTCCAGCAAGAAAACTTATCAGATTAGGTTTTAAAATCTATGCCACAGAAAATACCTCTAATCTCTTAAAGGATTCAGGTATTAATAATACCCGGGTCTATAAAATTTCAGAGAAAAAACATCCATCAATCTTGGATTTACTGAAAAACGGAGAAATTGATTTAGCCATCAATATTTCTGAGAATGGCTCACAAAGAGTTGAAACAGATGGGTATCTGATCAGAAGAAATTGCATAGATTTAAATATTCCTTTGATAACTAATTTACAATCAGCTGAGCTTTTAGTCTCTGCTTTATCAACAAAAAAAATTGAAGACTTAGAAATTAAATCCTGGGATGAATATTTATCATGATTATCTTAGTACATAGGTTCTGTCTCTGGCAGTGCTAATTTGGGAAATTGCTTCAAAAGCTTTTTGCCTTATTTCTGATGGGTCTCTTTTTGTACCTGAATATGCAAGGGTTGTTGGCAATAAAGCCAAACGGGAAATTAATAAATCTGGTGCAGATTTTTCTACTTTTTTAAGTTCCTTCAACCTTTTTGCCTCTTCGCTTAGACCACGTACAACTTTTTCTGGCGGTATTCCAGTAAGTTCAGATATCACATTTAAGCCGCTTATACAAGCTTGATAGAGTTCAGAAGAATCTACAGAATCAGGTGCGGCTGGGAGTTCGGTTAACAAGTCTCTCTCTAAATTAATCATGACAACATTTTATCATATAATTGTAATTATTTGTAAATATATCATATCTCCTAGACTAATTCAGAATTTTTCGACCAGGAGTTGTCTATAAACTACTTGGCCGTTTCGATAAACTTCACCCATATACAATATATCTTCTCTCAATTGATCAGCTGCTAGAACAGCATGGGCTGGTTGATAACCTGGATATTGATAAAGTCTTGGAAAGACTTCTATCAATCGTGACCTAACTTGCTGGTCAAATACTCTCCCAAAACGTTCTTCGGTTAAAAATGCTGCTGCCTCATAAGTGTAATCAAATGTCCAGGTAACTCTTAATCCGTGTTGCCTCATTAGATTAGTTATCTGGCTAAATCGATGGAAACCTTGAGGAGATGTACTCCATTTGAGTCGAAGAGTATCAATTGTCCGGTCGCTTGCCTGATCAGTTAAAAACCAATCATCCAAACCAAATCGTCCGTCTCCTTTGAGTACCCTTGATATCTCAGCTATTGCTAGATCTGGATTAGGAATATGGTAAAAGACATTAATGGAAAAAGCGTGATCAAATGATGTGGGAGTTAGGGGCAACGCTTGGACGTCAGCATTAATGACTGACGTATAGGAAGGATTATCAGGATTTGCTAATCTGGATAGCTGCCTTAATGATATGAGTTGGTTTAGGCTTAAATTTATTCCTACTATTTGAGAGTTGAATGCTGCTTGAAGATCTCTTCCAGGTCCACCAATACCACTACCTACATCTAATACTAACTCATTATCCCTAATGCCCATTGCTTGGAACAAATTTAAGCATCTCTCACTGGCACCCAATCGCCATAACCCAGCATTCAAAGCAATTTCATCTCTGTTTACGTAACTTGGACTTAAATGATCTCGGCCCATAAACCACACTAAGCCAGCACCAGTTATTCCAGCTTCTTGAACAACCTGTTGATCGTAATATCTTCTTATCTCTTCTGACATAAAAAGCAATTATAAAGCTTCTTAAGATAAGTAGCAATTATGGGATGTTTATGCTATAGAAGAATTAGGTTTTTTGCGGGAAATGGGGGATAATGGGAGATAGTCGGCAGCTTGCAGTCTACAGTTGACAGAATATGTATATTCAGAAATTTAGAAAGCTTACTGTATGGCAAAGATCTATTAAGTTTGTAACATTCATATACCAGTTAACATCTGGATTCCCAAAAGAAGAAAGATTTGGTTTGATTGATCAAATAAGAAGAGCTGCTGTTAGCATCACTTTAAATATTGCTGAGGGATCAGGAGCTGGTACAGATGCAGAATTTATTAGATTTTTAAGAATGAGTCAAAGATCTGCTTATGAGGTTTTAGCTGCACTAGAAATAGCGATTAACCTTAAAATGACTTCTGTAGATAATTTACAAACTGCTGTTCTAGAAGTAGATGAACTAAGTGCTATGATAGGAGGGTTAATTAAAAAGCTGAAAGCTGTTAGCTGAAGACTGAAGGCTAAAATTATGTTTATCCCCAAATACACCATCACCAACAAAATCTTAAAAGATATCGGGATAGTTGAAGCCTCAAAAGAAATCATCATGAACGCTCCTCTAGTGCCTGCCTGGGAGGCTAAATTTAGAAAAGAAGCCATGGAGAGAACTGTGCATCATGGTACACATTTGGAAGGAAACCCACTATCCCCAGAAGAAGTACGAGATGTTTTAGAGGGGAATGAGGTGGTTGCCCGGGATCGGGATATCCAAGAAGTCATCAATTACAGGAATGTTTTAAAGTTTATTGATGCTGTTCAAGCCCAGATTGGCTCATCAGGCAGATACAATTTTACAATTGAAACAATTTTGGAAATTCACAGATTAACTACAGAAAAAATATTACCTGCTGAAGCATCAGGAAAATTTAGGATTAGGCAAGTAGTGATAAAAAATACTAAAACAGGACAAATTTCCTATACACCTCCACCTGCTGTTGAAGTGCCATATTTGATTGAAGATTTAGTAAATTGGATTAACTGCGATGAGGCCAAAGAAGTTCATCCAATTTTAAAAGCTGGGATAATTCACTATGAAATAGCCAGAATTCATCCATATGTTGATGGAAATGGAAGGGTAGCCAGGGCAGTTGCTACATTAGTTTTGTTTTTGGATAACTATGATATTAGAAAGTTTTTCTCCTTTGAGGAGTATTTTGATGAAAATCCGATGGATTATTACTTAACTTTACAAGCTGTATCAAATCAGCTCGTATTAGATACTCATGAGCGTGATCTGACTCCTTGGCTGGAATATTTTACAGAAGGGGTGGCAATTGAGCTAAACAGGGTTAAAGAAAAAGTACAGAGAATTTCTGTTGATGCCAAAGTTAAAGACAGGTTAGGGGAGCAGGTAATGTTAAATGAAAGACAAATGTTAATTATGGAGTATTTACATAGGCACAAAGCTCTACAAAATAAAGAATTTAGAAAAATATTCCCAGAATTTTCAGATGATACAGTTTTAAGAGAGATCAAATTCTTAAAACAAAAAGGCCTGGTTAAAAAAATAGGCGGCACCAAAAAAGCTACTTATGTGTTGAAATAATTTATGGTTTATTTTCTTGCGGTTTTTCTGCCATTAAATAGCCTTTTGGTCCGAAAACAGAAACAAAATATGGCGAAGGAGTTTTAATTGTGTTATATCCAAACTGTTGAAATTTATTTGCCCACCAATCTTCTGACTGTACGTTGATATGTGTTGGATCTTCTGTTGCACTTTTGCCTCTTTCGGTAACAGCAATGATGTGTAACATTTTCCCATTAGAAACTCTATCCCATTCTTTAATACATGCATCAATTGCTTCTGCAGGAATATGCTCAAGAACTTCCCGTGACACAACTAAATCAAAATACTTATCCGGATAGGGAAGTTGTGCTGTTGTTTCAACTAAGTGACAATGTTGTGGCTCAAGAGAATGTCGTATTGCGGCTTTATTTACGTCAACTCCAGTTGCTCTATAGCCTAAATTATTAAACTGTTGTACCAATGTGCGACTCCACAACCGATATCAAGTACACTTGCTCCTTTTTCAAGTAATGCCGGTTCTGCCATACAGACTTCTGCAATATAACGGTAATAGCCTTTTACAATAGGTCCATACCAAGAATTTAGTCTTTTTAGGTGATTTTGCTCAAAGTACTCATCAGTCACTTAATTACAAGACACCAGCTGAAATATACTTTAAGAAAGGAGGTTAAAATTTAGTCTAAGTTTTGACGTTTTACTGTATTGACAATGGGGTCCACTTTAAGATGTCAAATTTGTTATTATCTGTGCCACTATGGTAAGGAGAATAGAAGAGGAGATTTTACCATCTGAAGGTAAAGCAAGATTTATACAAGAACATGGGTTTTGGGGAGCTGGACTTCTTTCCGCTGGTGGCACTATAGAAATCGATCCCATAATTGAAGATCGCACACAAAAGGCAGTAGTGCGTGTAACCTTTCCAGCTAATGATTATTCGAAAGTACAGACATTATTAAAATTAATGGGTGGGAGAATCTATAGTTATAGTCCTGGTCAGGGTGAAAGCTCAAAATACAATTGGACATGGAGAGTAGAAACACCAGATGAGGTTTGGCCTTTCATTTCCGCAGTACTTCCTCATATGCCTACTCATTCTCATTATGCGGAATACAGTAAACCATGGGATCAGATGATTGATGAAGAACGATTTAGAGCTGCACAAACAGCACAAACCAGAGTAACAACAGGAGCAGTATCAAGAGTATCAGCACAAATGTATTGTCCTTTAATGACTAATCCTCAATTTGTGGCGGGTG
>Ga0209515_10002365_pt1 | contig 29221 bp, 28 predicted proteins | sample Subgroupgradi54m_FD_187454 | JGI IMG/M metagenome (GOLD analysis project Ga0209515, IMG submission 187454) | Subsurface groundwater microbial communities from S. Glens Falls, New York, USA - GMW60B uncontaminated upgradient, 5.4 m (SPAdes)... ... | reverse complement strand
CCTTTTATCCCTGTCAATTGCAGCGCGATTCCGGAAACACTCTTTGAATCCGAACTTTTTGGTTCTGTGCAAGGAGCTTTTACAGGCTCAACACAGGATCGGGACGGATTATTCAAAGCCGCTTCCGGAGGCACCCTCTTTTTGGATGAGGTGGGAGAAATGCCTTTGGCCATGCAGGTAAAACTCTTGCGCGTTCTTGAAGAAGGAGCGGTTCGACCTGTAGGCTCTCAAAAAATGATTCCTATTAATGTGAGAATTCTCACCGCCTCTCATCAAGATATCCGGGAGCTTGTTCGCGAAAAAAAATTTCGTGAAGATCTTTTTTTTAGAGTTCATGGCTTACGTATTTCTCTCCCCCCTCTTCGAGAAAGAAAAGAAGATTTCCCCTTATTGATTGATTACTTTCTTAAAAAATTCTCGAAAGATCAAAAAGCAGAAAAAAAGACCTTGAGTCGTGGTGCGTTTGAACTTCTTTCTGATTATACATGGCCCGGAAATATTCGTGAACTTGAGAATACCCTCCACAATGCTTGTCTTTTGGCAGAAGGACCTAAAATTAGGCCGGAAGATTTAAAGCAGAAGGAAGAACTTTTCTTCAAAAAGGAGGCTCAAGCAACGTCTTCGGAGGAAAGTGATCCTTCTTTGCGTCAATCCATCGAGAAATTTGAAAAAGAGGTCATTCAGAAAGCTCTTGAAGAATTTCACGGTAATATCAGCCATGCTGCCCAGAAACTTAAGATTGCCAGGCCTCAACTTTCACGTCTCGTAAAACAATACGGGCTGAAGTGATAAAATTGTATGTAACGATCCTGTTCTTTCTGTAACGAGTTGTGACAAAAATATTTGACCTTCTTTTTCTTCTTTTAAAAAATGCAAAAATATCAAGTTGTTGGCCATTTCCTAAAAATGGCACCTTTCTTGCTGCTCTTTAAATCCTAAAGGAGGTTTATTATGAAACATCTAAAGAAGTGTCTTTGTATTTTATTTGTTGCAGCAATGAGTCTTAGTTTTACCAGCCTTCTTTCAGCGGAGAAACGATCTGCATATGGACCACAATCAAAACAATTCGGGGCCGGTCTTTACTTGGGAGAACCCACCGGGTTTACTTTGAAGGGTTATCCCACAGAACGACTAGCTTTTGATGGAATTTTAGCATGGTCGTTCGTGGACAAGTCTTTTACCATCATTGGAGATGCCACTTATGACGTTTATGAAATCCCTGTGAAATCTTCGGTCATTACTCTTCCTTTATATGCAGGCGGGGGCTTAAAAATAGCGATCCATGGAGGCACGGACAGGCCCATTGTAGGCCTACGAATCCCTGTGGGAGTGAGTGTGCAATTTATTCGTCATCCCATAGAAATTTTTGCCGAAATTGCTCCCGGAGTTGGGATAGCTCCTGCCACGGAATTTGACCTGACGGGAGGTATCGGTACTCGTTTTTATTTTTAAATATCAAACAAACCTAAGGAGGTATTTATGAAATCACAACTCGGTATTAAAGTTTTAAAACTTACTCTATTCTTGGGTGGTATCTTGGGAGCTATCGTAGCCTCACCCATCTTAAGTGCCCTTGATCAAGAGCTCAAAACGCCAACGGGAAAGGACCAAACCGTCCTTCAACAGGTACCCCCACCGCCGACACCGGCAAAAATAGAAAAGATCACTTTGACCGTAGGGGGCATGAAGAGCCAAGATGATTCTGAAAAAATCAAAAATGGATTAAAACAAAATCCGGGGATTCTTTCAACAGACTGCGATCAGAAAGCAGCAACGTGCCGTGTTGAAATTGCTTCTCTACAGATCAAAAAAGAAGATGTGGTCACCATGATTAAAAAACTGGGATATCAAGCTTCTTTAAAAACTGAGACGAAGGGTTAGTCTCGATTTTCAACAAGCGGCCGGTGATTTTACCGGCCGCTCGTACACCAGGTTTTGATCTGCTGATAAACTCTCTTGCTCCTCAGCAAATTAAAATGAGAAAGGTCTGGAAAAATTTTACAATGAGTCTCTAAAAAAGGAATGCGACTGGATGAAAACAAGCCCTGACCCGTACCACTTGCCGGATGCACCATGCCATCTCCAAACAAACGACCCATTTTTGAACCGGCTACCTTGGAAATAGTTCCACAAATTAAATAATGATCGGCCTTTTTTAAAAGAGGGAGTTTATTTTGATGATAATAAAAAAGATCATCGGCATTTTGTTTTTGCCAATCCTCATCCGTCACATACCCATGGCGCAGGTCTTTGATGCCATCACTTCGTAAATCACCCAACACAGCAATCACTTTTGTAAGGGGATTGGGAATTTTGTTCAAAATAGTGGTTGTCAGTTTCCCAAGTTTTTCAAAGTGAGTTCCTAAATGAGGCGTGCCTAAATAAAAAATCTTTCTAACTAAGCGGACCCATTTCTGATTTTCCTTTTTTCCATAATGACAGGCACTCCTGAAGAGAAGACCTCCCATGCTGTGGCCAATCAAGATGATCTCATTGACCGGTGAGGGATAAGACTGCACCAGTTTTTCTAACAGATCCGATAAACGTTTGCCGTTTGTGGAAATGTGTAGACCAGAATTATAACGAAGAAAAAAAGGAGTGTAGCCCATCTCTTTCTGAAGAAGCGAACCATAATTTTTTGAAAAATCGTTTTTAAATTTCCAATCACTCTCAGAGCTACAGCTGCCATGAGCTAAAATACAAATTTTTCCACTCTCCCCTAATCTGCCTCGCGCGTGCAAAGCCCGACGCTTCGGCTCAAGTCGGGGGGAGAATCCCGATTCTCCACCCCGAACCCCCCATCGGGATAACTTCTTCGCATTTCGTGGAGAAGTTACAGATTGAGAATCTACTTCCACTTGTTTGAGGGTGCTTTGCGTAATAGAGAGCGGACCCTTCTCGGTATAGAGTCTCATCTGAATAGAGAGCCAACTCTTTTTCTCTTCCAGAGTGTCTCCAATCACGCCATTTAATGTGCAAAGCGACCAGTCTGTAATTCTCATCTCTTCCTTCATATTTGACTTATTCTTTGAAAGCTATGGTTTATTAACTTTCAACTGGTACAATTTAAAATGACCAACCATAAGTATTTCTAACTTTTAATGAGCACTGAAGTACTCATTAAAAGTTGAAATGCTATATAGGTAAAAACAGAGTGGTCATCGCAATGACAAACCCATTAAAATAACAGTCACTAAATACTAGGCGTTAGCCATCAAAGCCGGTGAATCCTGACAACTGGATAAGGCATTTGAGATTCTAGGGTTGGGTGAGGACTCACCGTGTTTTAAATAGTCGAGAGTCCTTTGCGGTAATTTATCGTAAAAGAGGCCCAGGTTTTTTTGGATTTTTTCATGATAATAGGAAGGGGGTTTCATACTCTCCCCGGAATAAAAAGCCTGAAATTCAGAATCGGTTGCAAGGTGATGACGAATCTCCGCATAGTTGCCCCCAACACCTTTCATGGAAAAAAGAGCCCGGAGCAGGTTCATCCAACGTGGCAAGGGATGCTTATTCGTACGAAACCGTCGCCAAATATTTTTGGGGGAGAGTGTGTACGCAGAAAGGTCGATCATCCGGTCGTAAAACTCCACTAAGGAATAATTCTTGGGCCTTACATTGAGGCCTGAATTACCATCTAAAAAAGGAAACGGAATATCCAACACTCTCCCTTCCGATTGATATTGAACACTCAAGGGAGCCGAATTACCAAAAGAGGTGATCATGGCCAGATTGGGATAGACTCCCGGAGCGAGATCAACAAAAGTTTTCGTTAATTCAAAAGGTTCGGGACCCAAATCGGCATCCAACCCAAAAATAAAATTAACCTGCACATAAGGAACATACTGAGACACCAGATTGACCTGCTCTGCCACAGATTTGACTTTATCCAATCCATAATTTTTGTTTTGCTTGGACTTGCCGTTGAAATCAAACCAGGACTCAATCCCTGGCAACATCACAATAAAGTTATTTTTCTTGAGACGTTTCAGATTGGCTTCACTGAGCAAGGACAAACTACTCTCGGCACCAAAAGCCATTTTTCCGGGTGGAACAGTCGACTCGATAATGTCCAGGTAGTCATCAAACCGAACACCAAAATTGGGATCATACCACGCCACGATAGGCGGATTTTTCTGGCTTTGAAGAAAATTCAAATCGTCCCGAATCTGATCGTAGGATAAAGAACGGTAATCAATCTGACTATCAATACAGAAGCTGCACGTGTAGGGACATCCCAGACTGCCGATCGTAGGAACCACATGAATCAGCCGACTTTTTGCTAAATTTTTCTGGGCAAATTTCCATCGCTCCCGAATACTGGGGATGCTGTCTAACTGCTTCGAGGCTTTCAGGAAAACACCCTCTTCCGGATGTGGAGAAAAATCCTCGAGAAGATTCTGAATCAAGGACCGATCGGTCAATCCCAACACATAATCAAAATGAGATTGGGCATCTTCCGCATAGGCACGGGCATGGGGTCCTCCAAGAACCGTAACCACATTCTTTTGTCGAAAGATGTTTGAGATACTGTAGGCCGTAAAAGCATTTTGAGTAAACGTGCTGATAAAGAGCAGGTCAATATCCTGGGGCAATTCTTGATACAGGTCCTCAAAACCCGTGTAGGTGACATAATGAACCTCATGTCCCAGTTGTTCCACCCAGACAGCAATCACCTGAGGCATCAGTGACGTGTAATTGGGATTAACGATACGGGAATAAATAGACTTGGTCGGCTGGCGAGCCACTAAGTCTATGATGCCAATCTTGAGAGACTTGCGAGAAGGTAATTTTATTGCCAAGGCAAAGACCTAACCATAAAAGAAAAAGAATAACTAGAATTATTATTGAGAAGCTGTAGAGAAAATATATATGGCCAAAGCACAATCAATCACATCTTCCAGTAGCGCTGAATATTTTTCAAAAAATCTCCAACAGGTGGGTTTTTCTTCCTACACCAAGGCGACACTGACCACCATCAAGGAAGCTGTCGACAACTCACTCGATGCTTGTGAGGACGCCGGTATCTTACCTGAAGTTTCTGTCTTGGTCGAAAAAATAGGTGAAGGAACAGCAAAAAATTCCGATGCAATCCGAGTTCGGGTGGAAGACAACGGACCAGGGCTTGAAGTTGACGATGTGGTCAAAGTTTTCGGCGAGTATTTGGCAAGTTCAAAATTTGGTCGGGGTCGCTGTAGTCGCGGACAACAAGGCATCGGTATTTCTGCTGTCACAACCTGGGCTCAATTGACAAGTGCTCGCGGGGCAACCGTCATTACGAAAACTGAAAAAATGCGAAAGGCTGTCCAGTGCGTGGCAGAAGTGGACATCAAGCACAACAAAGGTGTGTTGAAATCCAAAGAACCCATGGACTGGGACCGGGCTCATGGACTCGCCTGTGAATTTCTCATTGATGCGCGTATCCAGTTGAATGGCGAAGGAGGACTTCTCGCCTATCTCAACGGAACGACTCTCGTGAATCCTCATCTGACACTTCGTTACAAAATTCCCGGAATAGAAAACCTGGAAAATTCAGATTGGGTAGAAGTGAAGCGTGTCACAGAAGTTTTGCCAGAGATCCCAGAGGCAACCGATCCTCATCCCCACACCATGAAACTCGGTGAGTTTATCGCTCACTCTCACCTCTTTGGACGCGTAACGATCGGAGCTTGGCTTAAAAAAGGTTTCTCCCGCATTTCGGACAGCGTTCTTCAAGAGATGAAAAAAGGCGAGTCCAAGAAAGATTCTCTTTCCCAAGCCCTCCTCAACACGAGCGTTGATAACGCCACCGAAGAGGAATTTAAAAAAGTTTTTGCAGCACTGCAAAAAGTAAAATTGATGGCTCCCTCCACCAAGAGTGTGCTGAGCATTGGAGAAGAGGCCCTTGCCAAGAGTATTCAGAGAGTGGGTCAGGTGGATTTTTTCTCCGTTGTTTCTCGAAAGCCTGCCATTTGTGATTTTAAACCTGTCTTGGTGGAAGTGGCTATTGCACGACTGTTGGACAGAAATATGTCCGAAGAAGATCAAGTCACCCTCCTCCGTTTTGCAAATCGCGTTCCGCTTCAGTTTGACAAATCAGCCTGCGCCATGACGAAGGCGGTGGAATCTGTGAACTGGCGTGCCTATGGACTCAATCAACCAAAGGGAAGCCTGCCGTCAGGCCCCTACATTATTGCGGTCAGCGTTGTCTCCCCTTTCATCAAATTTAAAAATGCTTCCAAAGAAACAGTGGACGCCAGCGATGAACTTGTCGAAGAAATTCGACGGACACTGATCCAGGCGGGTCAGAGACTCTCTAAACACATCCGACGAGAAACAAAAGAAGCCGATCTTGAAAAGAAGCGTCAGCATATTGAAATGTTTGCTCCGATCTTAGTCGATGGTGCCTGTCGCATTACCAAATCTCCCAAGTCGCGCCGAGAAAAAGCCCTTGAAGGCTTGGCAAAAATTTTGGGTCGTGATGCCGCCCTTGCCGAAAAAGAACTAAAGGTAGCGATTGAACATGCGGAAGAAGCGGTCATAAAAATGGAGCAGATGACGGGAATCATCCCTCTCGAAACCACAGAGAATCTCCCCGTAGTACCAAACCAACAAGCGGAGCTATTTCTTGAGAAAAAGCAGCGTCGAAAGAAAATTAAAAAATGACGAAACTTTTTCATAGAAACTAGCGAAAAGTGGGAATGCTTGTAGAAATACAAACTGCTTTTTCACCCCTTTTCCAGGAAGTCACCAATTTATTGGATCCCTTACGTTCGATAACCCCCAAAGATTGTGTGAACGTATTAGATCGGTACCAGGCCGTCATCCATGGTTTAGCCCGGAGTACGCTTGGATCCGATGCTCATTCCAAAAGAATGCTGGATTCACAAAAAGAAAAAGTGACTGCTTTGAGTACTGTATTGGGTCATCTTTATATAAAAGATCACCCGAGAGAATATTTATTGAGGGGGGGACTACAAGTGGGCCTTGGCCTCTCTCTTCTCTTTCCAAAAGAGGGCGAGCGGGAAGAGGATTTTCTGGGACGATTGGTCCATGCCTACTCAGGAGAAGCCATCCCATGGGATCCCTGGTTGGACAACACAAGCCTTAGGGAGTGGAATATCCACTACTTAAGAGATCCGGAGGATAAAGGATACGCTCAAGTCATCAAAATTTCTCGTCAAGGTCGAGATTACGTCCTCAAAAGCGAACCGATTCATAACAATTATGACTATAACTGGGCTCCCGATCGTTTCCTTCATGAGTTGATGATCCAAGGGGGTGTCGCCTTGGCACCGGATCCTGATCAAGAACCCATTTGGCCTATCGAAGACCTGGTGGTCTGGAGTGGAGTACCACATCTTGGGATGAGGTGGGCAACGGGAGGAACATATGATAATTATACTGGAAATTTCTGGCCTCTGGATATTTCAAAACTAGAAGAACTTGAAAGACTCGCTGCCCTTTTAAAAAGAATTCACGAAAAAAAAATTGCCCACCTGGATATTCATCCTGACAATATATTCCGCGTGGAAAAAACTCCAAAGGCGATGGATTTTGGACTTGCAGTTTCCAGTGAAAATATAACTCAAAATGATGAGCGTCGTCTTCGATGCGGAAGGAGAACATACCAGCCAACAATTTACACCCGCATGCAAAACACCGGTAATTTATGGGATGGATTAAGACGTGATGTCCATGCGATGGCTTTGACTATTCATACGTTAATTTTTGGAAATGAATCTATTTCCCAAGCTCCCCTCGCCTGTTTGCCGCCGCCTTTGGACCAAGTCTTGTCCAAGGCACTTTCACCCAATTTCAAAGACAAACATCCTGACGGCACCGCATTTTATGAGGACTTTCATCAGGCCGCGGAGAAAATTAGAACGGGCGCCTTTTGACACTTTTGTCATTGCGAGGAGCATAGCGACGTGGCAGTCTCCCGAAACTTATCCTTTAAGAAAAGAATAAATTATGGCCACTGACGTTGACGTTAAAAAATTATCCATCGACATGTGTGAAATGTTGCTGCGTGATCTCGAAAAAGCACGCCGTCCTGTTCTGGAGGCCACCAAGTGCGCGTTGGATAATTGTTTCTACAATCCCAAGGTGGGCTACCTGACTCCGGGAGACAAAAAAGTGGCCACGGAACTTAATGTCAGCTCCGTGCAAAAAATGTCACGTGCCGTTTTTATGCTCGAACTCATTCTTCGCAATCTCGACGTGGGGGCCACAAACACAAAACGTGAACTCTACTATATTTCTAAAGGTGAAATTAAACATAATGCTGCATTAAAACCTTTGGACTTTGCCGATCAAGATGAAAGCGACGCCATTATCGATTTCATTGGGGAGATGATGGAATGTTACCGTGAAGATTTGAATTGTTTTGCCAACGACCGTGGCGGTCAAACCTATAGTCAACAATTGGTTGTTGTTGAAACTCTTCCCGATGGCACAAAAGCCACGATTGATCTTTCCACCTTAGGTACCTCACCGTTTCAACCCAAAAATCGTCCTCAGAGCTTGAAGCTCAAAGCAAAAAAGAAAATTGATTTTTGTTTGGTGGTTGAATCCGAAGGTACGGCCAACACGTTAGTCAATAGCGGTTTTACCAAGCGCCATCCGGTCATTCTCTTAGGCGCCCAGGGCGTGCCTTCAAACGCCGTCCGAGGCTGGACAAAACTTATCCAGGACGAATTGGATATTCCTTGTTATTTTTTTGGAGATCTCGACGCCTACACAATGCAAAATATTTTTCGTACACTCAAAGCCGGATCGGCGGCCAGCTTGATCCGTAATGCTGACTTCAGTGCTCCTGAGGTAAAATTTTTAGGTGTGCTTCCCGAAGACATTAAAAAATATGATCTTCCGGATTATGCCGTCAAAGAAAATGATGTCACTGAATCCCGCGCCCTCAAAAAAGCCCGTGATGCACTTGCAAACGATCCTTTTTTTAAAGATAAAAAGAATAAAGGCGTGTCTGATATCCTACGCTGGCTGATCCAAAATAAACGACGTTGCGAACAACAAGCGTTCTTCTCCGTCAACCCCCGCGATCCGCTCACCCCTGAAAAAATCATTATTGAGAAGATTAAGAAGAAGAATTTTGTTTAAATCACCTGCAATATTTGTAAATTTCATATGCCTCCTAAAATTAAGCCGCTTTCAAATACTCAAAGCTTACCATCAGCCTGGCTTTCAGGGCGCTGGCGATTCTTTCCAGTAAATCCAGGGAAGGGGTTCTTTGGTCCGAGCCTGATTCCAAGCGAGCGATCACTGTTTGGCTTGTTTTGGCTTTTCGTGCGAGCTCCGATTGAGTGAGATCAGCTTTCAGTCTAGCCTCACGAATCAATCGAGCGATTTCACTGATGGCTCTCTCACGCTCAAAATAGAAACGAAATTCAGTATTTTTCATTTCTTTCTTAAGGACATCTTTAAAAGTGATTCTTTTTCTTCTCATCATAAAACCTCCTTCATTCGTTTAAGGGCAACTTCTTTCTCTTTGACGGGAAGCTTCTGTCCTTGTTTTTTATAGGCATGAAGCAAAACCATTTCTTCTCGCTCGAGTAGTACATAAAATATTCGATGAGTCGAGACCTTGATTTCCCAAAGCTTACCTTCAATTTGCCGAAATTGAACACGAACGGCATTGAAACCATGAAGTTCAATTTGTTAAAGTGCTTCCAAGAGTCGAGCACGTTCCGGTTTCTGCAAATCATTAATATAATCTGCAACAGGAGACCTGCCTGAACCAGTCGTATAGAAAGTAACCTTCACTTCATGAGTATAACCGTTTGGATATAAAATTCAATAGAAAAACTAGTTTTAATAAAAGAATTTTGTGTAGGGACAATTCATGAGTGGACCCTACAAATATTCAATTGTACAAATCTCATTATTAAAAATAGGTCTGACTTGTAATCAAAAAAAAAGGAGATCTCAATGTCTCTTCTCAAAATAGGCATTTTGCTTGGAGGTTTTATATCGCTCTTGGTGGCCAATGGTCATCGCACTTTTTATAAATTTTTTGAGTGGAAAAAAACTTTTCAAAAAATATCTGTTTTGGATAGCAAGCTTTTCTACACCGTTCACCTCTTTCTCATCCCCATCTTTTTACTTTTTTCCTATATTTCCTTTTTTCATACGGAAGAATTGGTTCAAGTTAAGACAGACCTTTCGCGCGATCTTTTGATCTTCTATTGTCTCTTTTGGTTGAGTCGGGGAATTTGGCAAATTGTTTATTTTCCAACTTCCGGATTGGAAGATAAGAAAAAAGCCAATCGCGTCCGATTTATTGTCCTGGGAGCCTCTTCCCTTTGTTTCATGATTTATATGGCCCCCTTGATTGTAAAATGGTGGGGCTAGAGAAAAATAAAATGAACACGGAGATCGATCTTCATGGTTTGAAATTGGAAGAAGCCCAGTCAGAAGTGATGCGGTTCGTGGATCAACTTTATTATCATGGAGAAACGAGCGGACGCATTATTCACGGTATAGGTGTCATTGCGGAAAAATTACCAGACTGGTTGAAGAATTATCCGTATGTGAAAAGCTTTGAGCGTGTCCCCTTTAATCCAGGGGTAACCCTTGTTTTTTTAGAAGTGATATAGTGAAAAATTAAGACTTTTCTGACCTCTCAAACCCCCAAAACTTGGCATAGCTTTTGCCCTTTCCCCAAAATATAAAGAAATAAATTTATCAATTTGATTATAAAATAACTTATTATTATATTTATTGTTGAAAAACAAATATTTATAGTTTATTATTACAAAAACTATTGGAGTAGATTCTTATGGATAATAAAAATATAAGCCTTCTTTTAATAAGTGATGACCCAGCCGACACTGAGCTACTGAAAAGTAAGTTTAGCCCTGAAACCGGTTCCTCTTTAAAGATTACCTTTGTCCCTAATCTTTCTGAAGGGCTCTTAAAATTTTCGACTTCTTCCTTTGATGTTGTCATTCTGAGTTTTGAGTCTTCCAGATCCATCGAGGCGATGAATAACTTGCACGAACTCCGTGGTCTGCTTCCATATACACCAATCATTATTTTTTCGGATTCCTCTGATCCCAATCTGATTGTTGAACTCATTCAGGGAGGCGCCCAAGAATACCTTGTCAAAACACAAGTTGGTGAGCAGGATATTCTGAAAAAAATTCATCGAGCCGTGGAGAGACAACATCTTCTGACCGACAAAAACGTCGTGATCGGACAAACATTTACTCAGGCCCGGCGGGATCCCCTGACCAGCTTGCCCAATCGACAGCTTTTTCGGGATCGATTGAAACTGGGCATTTCTGAAATGAAAAAAATCAACCGGGCACTTGGGGTTCTTTTCATCGATCTGGATCATTTTAAGGAAATCAATGATCGCTTTGGTCATGATACCGGCGATCAAGTACTCAAGATCATCGCGAGTCGCTTACAACATTCCTTGAAGAGATACGACACCGTGGGACGCATGGGTGGAGATGAGTTTGTCATTCTGGCACAAAATTTACGGTCTCCGGAAGAAGCGTCACAAATTGCAGACCGTATGGTAAAAACTATCGAACGACCGCTGCGTTACAACACTCTTTTATTAAATATCAGTGCCAGCATCGGCATCAGCCTCTGTCCCCAGCATGGTTTCGATCCAGAAACACTTTTGAAAAATGCGGATATCGCGATGTATCATGTGAAAAGTCAGGGAGGACACAACTTCAAAGTTTTCCAAAATGTTGTCTCGAACTTTTCCAAAGATAAAACACCCCGTCAGAGTCCCAGCCCCGGTCTCCAAACCGTTTTGATCGTTGAGGATGATAAAGACATGCGGAGTTACATTCAACAGAGCTTGAGCAAGCAGGGATATACGTGCCTGAACGCTTCAAGTGTCGAAGAAGCCATACAATCTCTCGAACAATCCATGCCACAGCTGATTCTCCTGGATCTTGGATTCCAGGAGGCAAGTGGTTTCACACTCATGCAATATCTGATTGATGAGGATAAGAAAGGGAAAGAAATCCCTCCCATTCTTATCATGAGTGGTCATACGGATCCGGAGATGATCGCGTTGACAAAACAGATGGGGGCCAGCCGCTTTATTTCCAAACCTTTTGATCCCGCCCTTCTTCTTGCCGAGGTACGGTCGCTGATTCATTAGCTCATAAAACAAATTTCTTCCCCATTGCGTTATAGTCAAAAAAAATATAAAAAGAACTCACTATATAAGGAGAAAATGCCATGACAAAAAGAAATCTGAGAAAAATAAGTTGGTTGCTTTTGCTTCCTGGTTTTTTAGCCTGTGCCACAATGAATGATGTGATTAAAGCCAAAGAAGCCGGAAAAGGAACTTCTGAGGTTTACCCTGTCAATGAAAAGCAAGCTTGGGATATTGCCAAGGCGGCGTTTCGTTGGGAAGGGTCGGATGCCATTGAGGAACATCGCAAGGAAGGCTATATGCTCACCAGTAGTGGAATGAACTTGGTTTCCTACGGAACCGTCATGGGAGCCTGGATTGAAAAGGTGGATAAAACACATTCAAAAGTAACGGCGGTAACAAAGCGTCGTATTAAAACGAGTTTGGCTACAACTTTGACAGAAAAAACATTTCACAAACGTTTCAAACAAGGTGTGGCTCTCGTAAAACAGGGAAAACCTCTCCCTGAAAAGGCACCGAATTCGTGAAAATAATAAAATAAAACTCACAACTATTTATCCAGATACAGAAGGCAACGCAGCCAATATTTTTTTAAAGGTCTCTCTGGGAATGAAAATGGTGAAGGATACGATGGAAGACAGGCGCTAATAGTAATCCTCCGCAAACAATTAGAAAAATTCCTGAATAAAGAGAATAAAAAGAAGCGAACAACTTGCCACCGTTAGTTGCAAGCGTTGAAACCGGACCCATACCTCCAAGTATCATGGAGGCATTTAAAAGAGCATCCAACCAGGACATATTTTCAAAGTGGTGATAACCCGTCACGCCAAGAATTAAAGAAAATAAAATCAACACCAGTGTTAGAAAGAGTTGTTTAAAAAAACGGAAAACAAAAGCACCTTTTGAAATGAGGGGTTTTGAATGGTGTTCGAACATAAACTTTCCAGACCCCAACGTTATTTATTTGGCTGAGGTGTCATCCGAAGGTAAGGTTTCAGTTCCTTAAAACCTTTTGGAAATTTTTGCTTTAGCACAGCCGGATCGGTGATGGATGGGAGAATCACACAATCATCCCCTTGTTTCCAGTTGGCTGGTGTTGCCACGCTGTGAGTGTCGGTCAGTTGAAGAGCATCAAGAACACGAAGAATCTCATTAAAATTTCTGCCGGTCGGAGCAGGATACGTCAACGTCAGACGAACTTTCTTGTTGGGATCAATAATAAAAACACTTCGTACCGTCAAAGTATCCAACGCCTTCGGATGAATCATCCCATAGAGATGGGCCACGGACTTATCCTCATCCGCAATGATGGGGTAATTGACCTTTGTGTCTTGAGTTTCGTTAATGTCATTCACCCACTTCTTATGAGATTCAACAGAATCCACCGATAACGCAATCACCTTGGTGTTTCGTTTATCAAATTCCGACTTCAGCTTTGCGACAGTCCCTAACTCTGTTGTGCAGACGGGTGTAAAATCCTTGGGGTGTGAAAAAAAGATGACCCACGAATTTGCAGACCACTTATGAAACGAAAGTGAGCCTTCCGTAGAATTCTGGGTAAAGTCAGGAGCGATATCTCCTAATTGTAAGGCCATATGTCCTCCTCGTTTAAATGTTATAGGAGCAATCTTCTATAATCTTCACAATAAAAAACAACATTTTTATCATTTATCTATCAATCAGAACAAACCGCTTTGTTTTTTCATCATAAGAAACTTGCAGTAAAAAAGAAAAAAATCCATAAAAAGAGCAACATTCTTGAAGAGCTGCCGACAATGATTTGTCAGTCATCACAAACAAGGGGAAATTATGATTAAACTCGTACAGGGTGTCATTAATTTTCATGAAAACGTCCTGCCGGGGCTCCGTGAACAGTTTGCTCAACTGGCTTCGGGTCAACCCACGGATGCCCTGATGATTGCCTGTGCCGATGGTCGCGTTGTGCCAAATCTCTTTGCGTCAACAAATCCAGGAGATCTTGCCGTTGTTAGGAATGTGGGAAATTTAGTTCCTCCAGCTTATCATTCGGATGGGGGATCTGAGGTGGCTGCGATTGAATTTGCGTTGAATACGATGAAGGTAAAGGACATTATCGTTTGTGGCCATTCTGACTGCAGAGGAATGGCCGCTCTCTTGGATGATAAGAGAATTACGCCGAACCTGCAGCAATGGATCCATCACGGCCAAGAAGCCAAACAGCAACTTAATGGAGGAAAGACTTTTGACTCTTCGTTGATTCCTCGTGACCAACTCTCCCAACTGAATGTGATGTGCCAACTGGATAATTTAAGGACTTACCCCCAAGTGAAGGAGCACATGACTGCAGGAGCACTCAGACTGCATGGATGGTGGTTTGATATTCGTAGCGGAAACGTCTATGCCTTTGAGCCGGATGAAGGAAAATTTATAGTCATTGATAAAAATGAAGGGGACAGGATACTCGCACGAATTAAAATCTGATTAGTTGTTTGAATAATTTTTAATCCGGCTCCATGTTTGGGTACGACCAAGGAGAGAGATACCAATATATCCCCTCACTCGAGCTTTTTCTCCATCTTCAGAAATTGCGAGTTTGCATCGATAAACATTACCCGTATCGGGATCGAGTACTTTACCACCCTTCCATTCTCCATTCTTTTCTTTGAGTCCCCACAAGACCTGCATATCAGCAATGGTTTGATTATGAAACTCACCACTACACTTGTCACAGGGACGATCAAAGGTCTCTCCGGGCACTAAACTTTTGACAACCTTGCCATAGAGAATTCCCTCTTTTTCAAAAAGATACATGACACTTCTGGGTTTGTGAGTGACGTCACTGATTGTCTCCCAGTAACCAGCAGGAGAAGGTGATTCAACAGGTTTTTTAGCAAATACAACAGATCCCGTTGTCAACAGAGTTAGCATGAGAATCAAACCAATCATTTTTGAAATTTTCATAGGGGCTCCTTAGAAATATTTTTATGACAGGGAAAGTACCACCTCTGACCGAAAGGTACAATAAAAAAGCCAGCAAGTTTTATTGCTCCGGGGACTTCCTTCGGTCGAAACCCGTCAGCCTTCGTCTGAAAGGGTTCGGCTCCAGTGAAAACAATCTGAAATAAAACGGGACCAGAAGGCCCCGTTTTATTTCAATCGTCCACAACCGTCCAATGGCTGAACACGGATCATCAGCCCATCCTAAAAGAAATAAATATTAAAATAATTTAAAAGAATCATGGGGTTACCCATGGGTGGGCCAAATTGTGAAAAATCATAAATTCTCACAGATGAGAGTTTGTAACTTTAATGAGAAGGAAAAAATTATGAACTCCGAAAAAGTCCTTTCAGGTTACAAAGAGATTTCTACTTTCCTGGGTGTTTCGTTGAGGACGCTTCGGAGGTATAGCAAGTCGATTCCTCTTTCTCAGTTTGGTCAAACGAAAGTGATTTTAGAGGCGGATTTGGTGGAATGGATTAAAAAGAATTACAAAACTGCTTTTAAAGAGAAAAAACATACTCGGTAAATTGAGCTATTTTTCAATGCTTGGGAAAGAGCTTTAATAAGCTCTTGATTTTGTCAGAAAAACAGGGTACTTTTTCTGACAGATATAGGACTTATAAATATATGCAAAGCATTGAAAATACTATTAAAAGTAGGATATTTAGCTCTGGTCGTGGTTATCTATTCACTCCAACTAGCTTTTTAGACTTAGGGGGACGAGATGCCGTGGACAAGGTGCTTTCACGTCTGACGGCGGATGGAACGATTCGTCGTCTAGCTCGTGGGCTTTATGATTACCCTAAAAAACATCCTGTGCTCGGAATGTTACACCCTGCTCCAGAGGATATAGCGAAGGCGCTGGCCGAACGTGATGCTGTGAACCTCCAGCCTGCGGGAGCTTATGCCGCCAATCTTTTGGGACTCTCTGAGCAGGTTCCTGCAAAAATTGTTTTTTTTACCAATGGCCCGAGTCGTATGGTGAAGATCGGTCGCACGGAAATCATCTTACGACAAACAACCTCTCGCAATGTTGCCACGGCGGGTCGCTTAAGTGGGATGCTCATTCAGGCTTTTCGCTACTTGGGAAAGACACAAGTGAGCTCCGAACGCATCGCTCATCTTCGTCATACGATTCCAGCCTCTGAACGTACGAAGCTTTTACGAGATTTACGATATGCTCCTGCGTGGATGCATTCAGCCTTTCGTGAATTGGCCAGAGAGGGAGATTAAATATGCATTTAGCCTTTCTCAAACTTTCTGCTGATGAACGCGGTCTTTATCTCCAACAAGCGGCGCTTAATCGTGGTTTACATCCATCGATTATGGAAAAAGATTTTTGGGTGTGTTGGTTGCTTGGTGTGCTGTTTAGTCATCCAGAGTTCAAAGATATTCTAGTTTTTAAGGGCGGCACTTCTCTTTCTAAAGTGTTTAATGTGATACAGAGATTTTCTGAAGATATCGATTTGTCTCTGGATCCGTCCTTCCTGAAAATTGACGAAGAAGATGTAGAAAATGCTGGTAGCCGGACAAAACGAGAACAGTGGATGCAACGACTGGAAAAGCTCTGCACGAAAGAAGTGCAGGAACGGATGCGGCCTGAACTCGATCGTGTAGTTCAGGAAGTGCTTGGTTCTCGGTCAAATTCTGAGGCATGGATTGAGTTCGTGCTCGATCCGATAACATCCTCACCCGTTCTTTTATTTCACTATCCAACAACACAAGTACAAGGGTTTCCTTATTTGCAGCGAGTGGTCAAAATGGAATTTGGTTCTTTGACGGATCAGAGACCGATTGGTCATCACTCGATCAGACCATGGATTGCCGAAGAAATGAGCGAAGTTTTTCAAGACTGGCACTGCGATGTCGTGGCTTTGGATATGGCAAGAACCTTTTGGGAAAAAGCTACTATTCTGCATGCAGAATATCATCGTGCCGCCGTGGAGCGAATACCCGAAAGATTTTCACGTCACTATGCGGATATGGCGGCATTGGCGCATCATCCTGGAATGAGTAATGCTTTGGCCCAAGATAAATTGCGTGAGCGTGTGGTGGAATGGAAGAGTCGTTTTTTTGCACGCTCTTGGGCACGTTATGACTTGGCGCGACCAGGTACATTCCGTCTAGTTCCACCTTCTAGCCGAATTACGGAGTTGCAAACCGATTATGCATCGATGCGAGAAATGTATCTGATAGACCCGATGTCATTTTCTGAGGTGATTGAAATACTTGCAGAGATGGAAAAGAAAATGAATGGATAATTTCCTTTTAGACAGTTCTATCTTGTCTTCGCAAATCGCTCCCCTGAGATTCTCCACAAGCCTTGTGGAGTTTTGGACTACATGAGTCTGGCTGTTCAAAAAAGAAGTCTTCAAAAAAATAGCCTTAGGTCATCCTTGAATTTGGCAACAAGTTGTCGCCAAATTAGGCAGTATCTTTTCAGACCACTGAGGGATCAAGTCAGGACTAAGTCGGGACCAAGTCAAATTTCCTGAATTATGTCGTGAGCAAAAAACTTAAATACCTACTTTGAGTGGGATATCCCTAAACGCCCATGAATGACAAAGACATCATCTGAATAGGTCGCCCAGTGGGCGACTTATTCATTTTCATAATTCAAAAAAATTCCATAATATTCTTTGTTTCTATTCTGAAGTCTAACTTTGTCATTCGAGCAGCATTTCTAGGTATTGTATTAGGGCGTTCGTAAGTATAAGCGCCTATGCAATCGCGAGGGAGCACTTTATGTATGCTGCCCAATCTCCGCCAGTCATACAAATCTAAAGTAAAAATACAGAATGGCCATCCATTGTCGAGTTGATCCCAAGTACAATAATACTTAAACTTTTGATTGTAACATTCAATTCCGTCCATTGATCTGGCTAACTTGCTTTTTTGCAATGCTTTTGCAAATTCAAAATATTGTGGAGTGAAATCTTCATCAAAGAAATAAATGCCAGCTTCTTTTTCGACTCCCATCGGAAAAGGAGGAAGAATAGAGCGGCGTCTCGGTCCAATTGGATCAGGTAAAAACTCTCCATATAATGCTGCATGGCAACCTTTTACCCAGCGAAAAATTAAAGTGCGAAGATCACCAATAGAAAAGACAGGATGCGCTTCGTCCTGATTTTCTAAATTCTTAATAAATCGGACATTTCTTTTGTCTTGGTTTTGACTAGGTTCACGGTCATGAAGTAATCCTATAATTTGACTTAATGCCATGTCTGAATCAGATAAACCATTATTGCAGTCCTTGTGGGTAGGCAGTTTTAACGGAAAGTTTCTATCATTCTCTAAGAAAATTCCTTTTGCAATAACATGGTCGAGATCGTGAAGGTTTTTATCATAAGGGATCGTGCTCTCACCACAGAGATAACAAAAGGAGAGCCTTTGTAAGGATCGAAATTGTTTTTGCTGATTAAGTAGAATCATTTAATTTGTGAAATAAAATTTGGTACTAGGCACGTACTGAATAAAAACGGTGCCAGGCACGCTTGCAAAACATTGAAAAATAATCAAGCGAGTGTCCCCAACGGGATTTCCTTTCCGCCTTTGCTTCGCAAAGACTCCAAGGACGGCCCCTCGCGTAAAAGAAATTTAAACCCGAGCCTCGCCGCGAACGTCACCGTCAGGCGACGGTGTGGGTTCGAATCTAAGTTACAAAAAAAGCCGGCACCTTCTTTCGAAGGTACCGGCTGATACTCGTCCCCAACGGGATTCGAACCCGTGTCTTCACCGTGAAAGGGTGATGTCCTAGGCCACTAGACAATGGGGACTCCTTATAAGAATGTGAGGCGCCCGGGACTCGAACCCGGGACACTCGCCTTAAAAGGGCGATGCTCTACCAACTGAGCTAGCGCCTCGCGGGCACAATTGCTCTTCGAGCAAAAAGTCGGCGGACACTAGCAAACGGACAAATGAGATGCTAGTAAAAAAACTCTTTTCATTTTCATAACATCTATTGAGATCAATTCGAATAACCCATTTGTAATAATTACGAAGCTTGACCGCAGCGACAACCAAGATTACACAGCCTCATGACCCCACTTTCACTTTTTGGCTTTTTTGCCGTCACGATCATGTTGGTCTTTTATGCGTTAGAGAAACGTAGCCACTGGTTTGTTCTGGCGTTTGCCCTCTCTTGCCTGTTGAGTTCAGCGTATGGATTTCTTCAAGGTGCCTGGCCGTTCGGTGCCGTAGAAATTATTTGGTCCCTCGTCGCAGCGCGTCGATGGTGGGTCGTTCGTTCACAGTGCTGAATGAAATATTTCTTCTAGAAATAGATTTTTTGGTGGAAGTGAATACAATGCCGTCCTTGGATTTTATAACCCAACAAAAGACTTTTATGAAACATACTTTCAAGACACTGATGGCGACGTTGATTCTTGCACTTGCTCTATCTACGACTGCAAATGCAGGGGGTAGTACGAACATTCCACCCGATAAGAGTTCTCCGGAATTACAACGTATTAAAAGTCTGGCGGGACGATGGACAACCGTAACCTCGATGTTTGGTAAAAAAAATCAGCGGCTCTATACAGAGTATCAAGTGACGGCCGCTGGCAGTGCGGTGTTGGAACGTATTTTCCCCGATACGCCTTATGAAATGGTCTCCATGTATTACGATGATGACCATGGAAAACTTGCCATGACTCATTATTGTATCATGCACAATCGACCCACCTTAAAACTGGCTAGCATTAGCCCGGATACCATCACGATGGATGTGAAAAAAGTCGAGGGGTTAAAATCCAAAAAAGATCCGAGCATGGGCGGAATGACCTTACACTTCAAAGACAAAAATCATTTCGAAACAACTTGTAAGGGCCGAGGCAAAGGCAAAGAAAAAGAAGAGCCAATGACGATGGCATATACGCGAGTAAGATAAAGGGGAGATCCATCTGTGAGATATACTTCGTTCGGTCGCCGGTGCGAGGCTAAACATAATAAAATTGGACATCTCACCTCTTTATTGGTATCTTTTAACCTAAGAGAAGATAAAGACGCATCGTGAATCATCAAATAAAGCCAACCTTGAAACCTTTCGTAGTAACCAAGCAACCCGTAGTTATAAGGAGACCCGTATGAATAAGAAGCTCTACGTAGGGAGCCTGCCCTACAGCACCACCGATGACGAACTCAAAGAACTCTTCGCGCCTTTCGGCACGGTAGAATCCGCGCGCGTCATCAGTGACAAGTTTTCCGGCCGTTCTAAAGGTTTCGGTTTTGTCGAAATGGCAACCGAAGAAGACGCCCAAAAAGCTATTGAAGGTGTGAACGGCAAAGACATGGGTGGTCGTTCCCTCATGGTCAATGAAGCTCGACCAGAAGCCCCTCGTGAGCGTTCCTTTGGTGGCGGCGGTGGACGTGGTGGTTTCGGCGGTGGTGGCGGTGGACGTGGTGGTTTCGGCGGTGGAGGCGGTGGTGGTCGTGGTGGACGCGGTGGTGGTGGCGGTGGTGGAAATCGCTGGTAATTTTTCTGAGGAGCGGGTTGTCATGCAACCCGCTCCTTTTTTTCGTTATCTGGATCCTGCACTTCTTAAGCTCATTTTCCAAAAAGCTTCCGAAAAACAAGTTCCTGAAAAAACAACTCTCTTAAAAGAAGGCGAAATTTCTTCGCTCGCATTTCTTCTTCTTGAAGGAGAAGTGAATCTCACTCTTCAGGGAGAAAATTCAGAAGAGCTGGTACGTGGTCTTAAACCAGGTGCGGTCTTTGGGCGTGGTCCTATCAGTCAAGAAGCAGAAAGTGTCACATATACAACCACCTCTCCATCACGGTTTTTAGTATGGTCACAAGAAACAATTACAGACCTTTTTCATCAATTTCCCGACTTAAAAAAACAACTCCTGACCCGGATTTCACTGACACGAAGACTCTGGGAAATTTTGGAGCTTTTGAAACGCTCGTCTCTTTTTAGAGGCATGAGCCCACCCCTTCTTCGTCGAATGGTGGATGGAGCCACCCTTTCTTTTTTTCCTGCACAGACGGTTATTTTTAAAGAGGGGGATGTGGGAGATTCTTTCTATCTCGTAGTGAATGGTGAGATTCAAATTTTTCGAGGAGAAAAAAATCTCTCGTATCTCTACCCTGGAGATAGTTTTGGCGAAATTTCCCTCCTGAAAAAAATGCCTCGAAACGCCTCTGCCCTCTCGACACAAGATACAACTCTTCTTATTTTCAACCAACAAGACTTTCAAATTTTAAGCGAACAGTCTTCGATCTTTCGTCACGCCATCCATGCCTTGATGGAAGAACGACTTGGCATTCACGACACATTAAAAAAAACGGCCGAATTGATTTTAGTCATTAACCATTCTCCTCCGTCTTCTTCAATCTTGATTTCACAAATCTGCGAATCACTCCACTCTCAATTTCAGGAAAAAGCCTGCATCGTGACCGATCCGGAAGAAGCGTTGAATAAAAAATTGTCCGGAGAATTTCACTATGTTTTTTTGGTACCTTCTCGAGAACAAGAACAGAATTTTATCAACACTCTTCAAAATCAACTTTCAAGCCTTCTCTTTGTTACTCCTGATTCTCAATCCTTTCCTTACCCGATCCATGTAACGCTCCAAACACTTCATGTTCTTCTGACAGATAAAGACCGTCCTTCCTTTACACGTCGTGGAGCCATTCGCCTGTGTTGGCCATTAACTCCTGAATCTATTCACAGGCTCACGCGCGCCTTGAGCCATCGCATGGTGGGTGTGGCTCTAGGAGGCGGTGGTGCTTGGGGACTGTCTCACATCGCTCTTCTGCGTGGAATGACGGCTCAAAATATTCCTATCGATCTTATTTCTGGAACAAGTTTTGGGAGTATTGTGGGTGCTTCTTTTTCAAGTGGTGGGCTCAAGGGAATTCATAGTCTCCTTAAAAAACGCCGCGCCATGCACTTGGTTTCCAAACTTCTCTACTGGACAACTTGGCCCATGGCACGATTGGCTCAAACCGCTCTCAAACATCACGAGCTGCAGGAGTTAGAAATCCCTTTTTTTCCTGTCGCATTAAACATTCTGACGGGAGAAGAAAAAGTTTTTCGACAAGGTTCCATTACAAAAAGTCTGCGGGCCAGCTGTGCCTTCCCTGCCCTGATCGCTCCTGCCACTTTTGGAGAGGAACGCTATGTGGACGGAGGCGTCATCAACAACGTCCCGGCCAGTGTTATTGCCGAAGAAGGAGCCGATTTTATTGTGGCTTCCAACGTCATTCCCCCTCCAAAAAAAATCAGAAGCTACACAAACGGAAATTGGGCACTTCAAATTTGGTCGGCTCTTTGGCCTCGTTCCCGCATCAAAGATCTTGTGCGCTCTCTTTACATTCTCCTCAAACAGGTAGGGGAACGCCAATCCTCCTGTGCCGATATGACCTTCACACCGGATCTCTCAAGTTTTTTATCTTCTGAGTTTTTAAAAGCGGAAGAGATTGTTAAAAAGTCCGAAGAATCCTTAGAACCGTTTTTGACCACTCTTAAAGAACGCTACCGAACTTTTTGTGTCAGGCGATAAAATCAAAGAGATTTTGAAATTTCCTCGACAGCTTCCAGATTTTCTACAGACGATAAATCCCCGACAGGTTGGCCCAGGTATTTTTTCTTGATCACACCACGTACAATTTTTGCCGAACGAGTCTTGGGTAACATTTTTACAAAACGCACATCTTTGGGCGTCAGTGTTTTTCCCATTGCTTTCACCACTTGCTCCTTGAGAATTTTTCGAAGCTCTTCAGAAGGAGTTTGATTAGGCTTCAAAACGACAAAACAAACCACCTCTTCTCCTTTAACATCATGAGGGACTCCAATAACTGCCGCTTCAGAGACTGAAGGATGTTCGATCAGAGCCGCCTCGATTTCCGCTGGACCTGTCCGACGCCCAGCCACTTTAATGGTGTCATCCGCGCGACCACGTAAAAACCAGTAACCATCCTCATCCACGTAGGCCCAGTCGCCATGGTTCCATACTTTTGCCCATTTGGAAAAATACGTATCCAAATAGCGTTGAGGATCATTCAAAAATCCCTTCGTCATGGAAGGCGCTGGTTTTTTACAGACAAGATAACCCACTTCACCTCGTACCGATTTTCCTTCTTCATTCCACACATCCACATCCATCCCCAAACCCGGGCCCCGTAGCGTGCAAGGCTTAAGAGACGTGATAGGTAACGGCGACAAATGACAACCTACGATTTCCGTTCCACCGGAAATATTAATGATGGGACAACGCTTGCCGCCGATATTTTCAAAAAACCAATGATAGGATTCAGGATCCCAGGTTTCTCCGGTGGATCCCAGATATTTTAAGGAACTCAAATTATGTTTTTTAGGCCAATTTTCTCCAGACTTGATAAGAAGCCGTACAGCGGTTGGAGAAATTCCCAAATGGGTTACTTTATGATTTTCGACAACTTCCCAAAGTCGGTCGGGCTGTGGCCAATCCGGTGCCCCTTCAAAAATTACGAATGTTCCACCAAAAGTCATCACACCTAAAATTTCCCAAGGGCCCATCATCCAGCCAATATCAGTCACCCAAAAGAAAATAGAATCTTCTTTGACATCAAAATAATAACCCAACTCTTTTGCCATCTGAGCCTGACAGCCCGCATGCGTGTGAACAGTGCCTTTGGGTTTTCCGGTTGTTCCAGACGTGTAAATAATCAAAGACTGGTCTTCTGCTTCTGTTTTTTCTGTGGGAAAAGATTCAGTACCTGACTTTAAAAAATTATCCCACCAAAGATCTTTTTCTTGATTCCAAGTCACCGAAGAATCCATTCTTTTCACAACCACCACATTTTTGATGCTGGACACTTCCTTCACCGCTTCATCAGCGGATTTTTTAATGTCGATTAATTTTCCACGTCGTTGAGATCCGTCCGCTGTAAAAATAATTTTTGCTTCCGCATCCTTTAAACGAGTTGCAAGGGCTTGGGATGCAAAACCTGAAAAAACAGGAATGATCACAGCCCCTATTTTTAATGTGGCCAGAAAAGCCACAACCATTTCGGGAATCATCGGCATGTAGAGACCAATGCGGTCCCCTTTTTGAATTCCCAATTTTTTCAGAGCAGAAGCAACCCGAGAAACTTGCCTGGCTAACTCTCCATAAGTCACTTTTTTGGATGAACCCGTATCCGGTTCCCAAATAAAAGCGATTTTGTCTTGAAGCCGCGGAAGATGACGATCCAGAACATTATGGATCAGGTTGAGCTTACCCCCCACAAACCACTTGGCCCAAGGAAGGCCGCCTTCCACCACCTTTGTATAAGGCTGATACCATTCGATGCCTAAATCCTTGAGGGCTTCCTCCCAAAACCAGGAAATGTCGGCGGAAGATTTCTGCAGTAATTCTTCATAAGTTTTAATGTGATGTTTCTTCATGAAACGGCTGATGTTGCTTTTTTCCAGATAATCGCCGTATGGTTGCCAGATGATGTCAGACATAAAATCTCCTTATGGGGCTCCTAAAAAATATGGGTATGTCATTGCGAGGAGCCTTAGCTCCGTGGCAATCTCCCGTGAGATCGCCACGCTTCGTTTCACTTCGCTCGCGATGACACACTTATGACAAATAATCTCAAGCCTCAAGACATAACCTTCATCCTAGTCCGACCTCGTTATCCCGGAAACATCGGTGCTGCAGCACGTGTCCTGAAAAATATGGGTTTCAAAAAGTTAGTGCTTGTCCGACCAGCAGCCCTCCCCCAGCATCCGGAAGCCTTACGTATGGCAGTCGGAGCGGCTGATCTCCTTAAAAGAGCAAAAGTGTTTGACACCTTGGAAGAAGCAACAAAAGGATTTCGATTTCTTATCGGCACCAGCCGTCGGATTGGAAAAAATCGTCAGGATTTTGTCAGCCTTCCCAAAATTCAAACCAAGCTTCCTGAGAATCAAAAAACAGGACAAAAAATTGGAATTTTGTTTGGAGCTGAGGAACGTGGATTAATCAACAAAGAACTCGCCCTCTGTCATCTAGTCACTATGATTCCTTCCGATCCTGATTTTGGCTCGCTGAATCTTGCCCAATCCGTAGCGGTCGTTTCTTATCAAATCCGGATGATGTTTCTTTCACTGGTCCAAGATAACAAAGAAGACCTCCCACAGAAAAAACGAGGCATCACCTACGCTTCTGTAGATCAAGTGGAAGGTATGTATGGCCATCTGGAAAAAGCATTATCGGAAATTGGTTTCCTCATCGAAAAAAATACGTTTCACATGATGCGTACATTACGTGGATTATTTGGCCGAACCGGATTGACCGAACGCGAAGTTCGTATCTTGCGTGGCATCTGCAGACAAGTACTCTATATTAACGCTGCAAAAAAGGGTTCTTGAGAATCATCTGCTGATCTCGTGAAGGGCCCACAGAAACCATGATGATCGGCACGTCGGCAAGCTTTTCAATTTTCTTCAAGTAACGCTGGGCATTTAAAGGAAGCTTGGCAATCTTTCGGATGCTTGTCAGATCTTCTTTCCAGCCTTTGAGAGATTCATAAACTGGTTTGCAATCTTCCAACACATCCGCAGAGCCGGGAAATTCTTTTAGAACTTTTCCTTTATAGTGATAACTATTACAGACTTTGAGTGTTTCCATTCCAGAAAGAACATCCAGCTTGGTAATGATCATTCCTGTCAAACCATTCACGCGAGCCGCATGACGAAGCACAACCAGATCCAACCAACCACAACGACGTGGACGACCCGTTGTGGCTCCAAACTCTCCCCCTTGGGCTCTCAAACGTTCTCCGACTTCATCATTTAATTCCGTAGGGAAAGGTCCGCTTCCTACGCGCGTCGTGTAAGCTTTAGAAATTCCCACAACTCCATCAATGGCTGTTGGCCCCACACCGCTTCCAGAGCAAGCATTTCCCGCCACGGTATTGGAAGAAGTCACAAACGGATACGTACCATGATCCACATCCAAAGAAGTTCCTTGGGCCCCTTCAAAGAGAATATTTTTCTTTTTACGAATACTCTGATTTAAAAACAAAGAGGTGTTGGTAACATAAGAGGCTAATTTTTTTCCAAGCTGACGATATTTTTCAAAAATTTCTTCCAGCTGAAACGGAGCTGCTCCTAAAATTTTCTCTAAATAATTATTTTTTTCAGGAAGAACAGTTTGCAGACGTTTTTTCAAAAGCTCTTCGTTGATCAGCTCTCCCATCCGAATTCCCATTCGGGCCATTTTATCTTCGTAAGTAGGACCAATACCACGGCCTGTGGTTCCAATTTTTCCTTCCCCTTTTTGTTTTTCGCGCAAGAGGTCGATTTCTTTGTGATAAGGAAAAATAACATGGGCATGTTCACTGATAAGTAGGGGCGGGGTTCTCCAGCCCTTTTCCATTTTCAAAAACCCTTTGGATTGAAGCTTTTCCATTTCCTCAAGACAGACTTCCGGATCGATCACCACCCCATTGCCAATCACACATACCACATTCGGAGTCAGAGCTCCCGAAGGAATCAGATGGAGGACCGTCTTCTCTCCTTTAACCACAAGGGTATGGCCGGCGTTGTTGCCTCCTTGAAATCGGACAACCACATCGGCAAATTCGGTAAAGACATCCACGATCTTGCCTTTACCTTCATCACCCCATTGGGCTCCGACAATCACGATGTTGGGCATTAGAGAACTACCTTTTTAACCGAGATGATATTTGGCAATTTTTCCAATTTCTGAATAATTTCCGGCGTCACATCCCCTTCCACATTATAAAGAGCAATGGCTTCGTTTTTGTTCTTCTCCAATCCCAATTGCATCCGAGAGATATTAATTTTCTTTTCACCTAAAAATGTTCCGATTTGACCGATGACTCCCGGACGATCGTGATTATGAATCACCAAAATTGTCCCTTCAGGGATGGCCTCCAAATAAAAACCACCAATTTGAACGATACGAGGATTTGTTTTTCCAAAAAGAGAGCCGGAAATTGTTCTTTCTTCCTTACCATTCTTGATGGTCACAGAAATAAGGGTGGCAAAATCCTGCTGGTCACGCACCTTGGATTCAACTACTTTGAGTCCTTTTTCCTTGGCGACCATACTGGCGTTTACATAATTCACCATAACACCACTGGACATCGAGCTCAGCAAACCCTTGAGCAGAGCCTGTGTCACAGGAGCCGTATGCAAATCAGAAATTTCTCCCCGATATTCAATACCCACTTCTGTTGGAAGTTTAGAAGTCAGCTGTCCTTGCAAGGATCCTAATTTTTCAGCTAAGAGAATATAAGGTCGTAAAATCTTAGCCATCTCACCACTGACCGAAGGAAAATTGACAGCATTTTTAATGGTGCCATTCGCAAAATAATCGACAACCAATTCGGCAACTTCCACCGCCACGTTCTCCTGAGCTTCATCGGTAGCAGCCCCTAAGTGAGGCGTGAAAATAACCTGATCCATCTTGAGCAATGGATGATCGGCTGCCGGTGGCTCTTGTTCAAGAACATCCAGGGCAACGCCTTTGATGATTCCTTCCGTGATTGCCCACTGAAGGTCTTTTTCGTTCACCAAACCACCACGGGCGCAGTTGATAAGGTACACACCCTTTTTCATTTTCTGAAAAGCGGACTTATCAATCAGGTTTTTTGTTTTTTCACTCAACGGAACATGGATGGTAATAAAATCTGCTCGTTTGAAAAGTTCGTCGAGTTCCACCAACTCCACTCCCAATTTATCAGCCGCTTCTTTGGATAAAAAAGGATCATAACCCAAGACCTTCATCTTAAGGCCCAGAGCACGATCGGCAACAATACGTCCGATATTCCCAACACCAATGATACCGAGATTTTTGTTGCACAACTCGGTTCCCATAAACTTTCCCTTTTCCCATTTACCGTTTCGAACCGAAGCCGTGGCTTGAGGAATTTTACGAGAAATTGCAAACATCATGGCAAGGGCATGCTCAGCAGTGGTCACAGCATTACCTGACGGTGTGTTCATGACCACCACACCTTTTTTAGTGGCTGCCGGAAGGTCGACATTGTCCACACCAATTCCAGCTCGCGCAATAATTTTTAGAGAGTCAGCAGCCTCAATGAGTTCTGCCGTGGCTTTGGTGGCACTTCGAATAATCCAAGCCTCATAACCTCCAATAATTTTTTTAATCTCTTCAGGAGGTAAACCTGTTTTTACATCCACACTCAGATTTTTAGCCGCTTTTAAAACCGCCAGGCCTTGTTCCGATAATTTGTCGCTGACTAAAACTTTTGGCATATTATTTTCCCCACAGTGATTTCATTGCGGCACCAACACCCTTCCCCATCTCAAACTTGTATCCCAAATCCGCAAGCGTGCCTTCAATGGCACTCACAACCATTACAATATCCAGATCGTCAAAATATCCTAAATGAGCAATTCTAAAAATTTTACCCTTGGCGGCATCCTGACCACCCGCAATGGTCATATTAAATTTACTTTCCATGATCTTGGTGACCTTGGTCCCATCAATACCTTCGGGAACACTCACGGCTGTGAGCGAATTAACGGGAGACTTGGAATACAACTTCAAACCGAGAGCTTTCATCCCCTCCTGGCAAGCCTTGGCTAATCGAGCATGGCGGGCAAAGAGATTTTCCAATCCTTCTTTTTTCATCGATCGTAACGATTCGGCCAAACCCATCACCAAAGTAATGGCGGGAGTAAAAGCTGTGGTGTTTTGTTCCAAATTTTTCTTTTCACGTTTGAAATCAAAATAAAATTTTTGAATCTTGCTGGTTTCTGAAAATTTCCAGGCTTTGTCAGAAACACCGGCAAAGGCTAATCCAGGAGGAAGAGCCAAAGCTTTTTGAGATCCACCGACAAGAATATCAATACCCCAGGCATCCATAGGAAGATTCATGGCGCCCAATGCCGAAATGGCATCTACAATCAACAAACAATCTGTACGATTTTTGGTAAGTTTCGCGATAGCTTCAATAGGATGATACGTGCCCGTTGAACTTTCAGACGCTTGAACAAACACGGCCTTATATCCTCCTTGATTCAAACGCGTCTCAATGTCCTTAGGATCAACCGCCTCTCCCCACTTCACCGTAAGGATGTCTGTTTCTAGCCCATAAGATTTTGCAATCTTCCACCAACGCTCTCCAAACTTACCTCCATCCACCACAATCACTTTGTCACCGGGAGAAA
>Ga0209515_10002364_pt1 | contig 29230 bp, 34 predicted proteins | sample Subgroupgradi54m_FD_187454 | JGI IMG/M metagenome (GOLD analysis project Ga0209515, IMG submission 187454) | Subsurface groundwater microbial communities from S. Glens Falls, New York, USA - GMW60B uncontaminated upgradient, 5.4 m (SPAdes)... ... | reverse complement strand
TTCGTCAACGGCGAGCAGGAGTTCGACATGACACGCCCGCTTCGCCCAACCGATGTGGTGACGATCGTACAGGCGTTAAGCGGTGGGTAAAGTCTACGGAGCGCAGGCGGCAACGCCGACTTAGGGTGGTCAGATCGCATTTCCAGCTACTATTCCCCTGCCAGTCTGGCATGTGACAACGTTCAGGAATCCACTAATATTCGAAACGATTGTGATCTGCCCCGATTTTACTGAACGGTTGTTTTGATTCCCCATCCGAGGAGCATGAACATGCGGCCTACAAAATCGAAATCCTGGTTTACCCGCTTCGCTAAATGGACCGCGCACGCCACCGGCAGACCCTCCGCCTTTGGCATTGCGGTCGCAATAATTTTGATCTGGTTACTCACCGGCCCTCTTTTCAGGTTTAGCGATACGTGGCAATTGGTAATCAACACCGGAACAACGATCGTCACATTTCTCATGGTGTTCCTGATCCAGAACACACAGAACCGGGATTCAGAAGCGATACAGGTAAAGTTGGACGAACTGATCCGAACAACCCAGGGGGCTCACAATGCATTCCTGGATCTTGAAGAGCTGGAAGAAGCGGAGCTCGACCGCATCCGCGCCAGATTTCAGGGGCTGGCAGAGCGCGCGCGAGCGGGGCTTCGGCGAGGAGGTCTCGATACCGATATCCCTAGTGTCGATATGAAGTGACCGCGTAACCAGATATAGGCCTGAGTAATTTGAACTCCGATCTCTCGTAAGTTTCTGACTCGATGCCCTCGCCGACACGCGAGGCTCGAAGACAGCAAGCGTTAGATATTCGTTTTACGGCAGTCAGTCGACGCCGGTACACGCCATGGCACAGTAGCAACCGTGAATCGCACCAAGGTATCGGGAGAACTACGCATTCGCCGCACGGAAAACCCTGAGGCGCGGTGACGCAGCACCGCTCACGTCTTGGGCGGCTTCCTCGCAAGGCCGTAGCGCTTGATGGCAAGCGACACATGTCGAGGCGAGACTCACGGGATCTCCGACGCACAGAAAAACCAGCCGATACAGGACACCAACGATCGCTGAACGCGCCCTACTCCATCGGCGGACCCGAGGTGTTTTATACCCTTGTCGCCGCAAATCTGCTTGATCGCCTCTATCTCACCGCCGCCGTCAAACTGCTCGCCGAAGACGACGAGGCGGCTATATTGCGCGGGTCGCTCCTGCCACCGCCCATAACGTTTGACCTGCATGAACTGCATTTCGAGCACCGACTCGGGACAATCCGGCGCACCTATTTGCCAGCTTCAATCGCCGCCACAACCGAGTTTTTTTCACGCCTGGCGCGCCGAAAGCTGGAAACTGGCATCAGGCCTGCTTCAATTAGCAGGCGATACACAATTAATGAGCCATGAATAAATCCGATAAATCGTTCACAGACCTGCGCCGCAAGGCGCGCGAGTCTGCCCCCACACGCTGGTCACGCAAGGAACTGGCGCAGATCACCTTATTTAAGGACGCACACCAGGAGTCGATCGCACCGATATTGCGCGACTGTCCGGTGCGGGTATTGGCCAGCGGCGAAGTACTGCTACGCGCGGGCGACGCCTGCCAGACGTTATTTCTGGTGCTGAGCGGGCGGCTGCGCATCGAGGACCTGTCCAGCACCCAGATAAAAGTTGGGGACAGCGTCGGTGAATTATTCCTGCTGGAGAAAACCGACGTCGCGTTTACGATTTCAGCCACCGAGCCCACACGCTTGCTGGTGATCGATCGCGATGTCGCGTGGGCACTGATCCGCAAGTCGCATGAGATCGCACGCAATTGGCTGTCGTTGTTCGCGCAGCGCACACACGTCAGCAGCACGATTACCGGAAGCGAAGAGTTCAAGACCTCGCACACCGACGACACCCCCCAGGACGAGCAGCCGGGTCTGCACAACCGCAACTGGCTGGACGCGATGCTGCCGCGCTATATTGCGCGCAGCACCGCCGGCAATGAGCCGCTCGGACTACTGCTGATCGAAATCGACGGTTTCGCCGACTTCGTCGCTCGCGTTGGCAAAGACGCGGGCGATCGTGCACGCCAGGCGCTGTCCCAGACGGTAGTTTTTAATATCCGGCCCACCGACCTGCTGGTGAGTTACGGCCCCGCCCAGCTAGCCATCGTGCTGCCCGACTCCGATACGACCAACGCGTGCCTCGTGGGTGAGCGGGTGCGCAAGGCGGTGAGCCAGGCGGGAGCGCTTGCGCCCGACCGCAGCGTGCTGCATTCGCTTACGGTTTCGATCGGTGCCACGCAGTTTCAACCTTCCACCGATACGCCGACCTTTCTCGCCGCCGCCGAAGCCGCACTACAACTGGCAAGAACCAGCGGCGGCGATCGGGTCGCTATGCAGTAATCTCGGCGCAGGATCCCGATTACCCTGCCAGCACTCCTCTGATTTCCAACGAATACGTTGATGGCCATTTTTTATTCTCGCCCACAGGAGTAAAAAGGGATCTGCAGTGACATCGATTTGGCACCACGGGGGAAGTGAAATGATCCGCCCCAGATACGTCGCCTTGTGGGTCGTGCTGCTTTATACGTGGACCGGCACCACCCACGCGGCACAAACAATCGAAGACGAAGAGCTCGCGCTCGTTTACGGCGACAAGTCCTCTGTGAGCATCGCGACCGGCAGTAAACAATCGATCCGCCGCGCCCCCGCCGTCGCTACCGTCATTACCGCCGAAGACATCGCCGCCATGGGCGCGGTAAATCTGGACGACGTGCTCGAAACCGTGCCCGGGATACACGTCAATCGCAGCAACGAGAGCAATGCCCCGCTGTACGACATTCGTGGGATCCACAGCGAACTCAATCCGCAGACGTTGATGCTTCAAAACGGCGTACCGATGACCACGTTGTTCGTGGGCAACCGGGGTATCATTTGGGGCGGTCTGCCGATAGAAAACATCGCCCGCATCGAAATCATCCGCGGCCCGGGCTCTGCGTTGTATGGCGCGGATGCCTACTCGGGCGTGATTAACATCATCACCAAGTCTGCCGCGGACGTTCCGGACACCGAGGTCGGATTACGCGCCGGCTCCTTCCGCACACGCGATGGCTGGGTGCAGGGTAGCGGCAAACTTGGTTCGGCAGATGTGGCAACTTACCTTCGCGCGGGCCACACCGACGGGTTCAAGCGAACCGTCACCGCGGACGCGCAAACAAATCTCGACACCGCGTTCGGCACTAACGCGAGCCTGGCGCCGGGGTCAGTAAACAATGGGTACGACAGCTTCGACGGTAGCCTCGATGTAAGCCACGACAAATTAAAATTCCGCGCCGGCTACAAATTGCGCGACAACATGGGCACCGGCGCCGGCATCGCCAACGCCCTCGACCCGGTAGGAAAATTAAAGAGCGAACGCATCACCGCGGATATTTCCCTGAACGATGTCGAGATCGCGCAGGATTGGCGCATGGGTCTCACGGCCAGCTACCTGCATTACCATCAAGACATCCCCGTGCCACTACAACTGTTTCCGCCCGGCGCCTTTGGCGGCAGCTTTCCCGAGGGCATGATCGGCGCACCTAACACCTGGGAACGGCAGATCAGGCTGTCCGCGGTGGCGACCTACTCCGGACGTGCCCACCACAACTTGCGCGTCGGCGCTGGACACGACGATCTGGATCTTTACAAGACAAAAGAATTCACGAATTTCATCCTGACCTCGGGCTTGCCGGTGCCATTTGGGTCAGTACGAGAGGTTCCCCCCGAGCAATCCTTCCTGACGCCACATCGGCGCAAGATCGATTACCTCTACACGCAGGATGAATGGAACTTCACGCCGGACTGGGCCCTTACCGCCGGCGTTCGCTATGACCGGTATTCCGATTTCGGCGGCACCACTAACCCACGCCTGGCGCTGGTATGGGATGCGACGCTCGATCTCACGGCCAAGCTGCTGTACGGTCGCGCCTTTCGTGCCCCCGCGTTCACCGAGCTATACAGCGTCAACAACCCGGTGATTCGAGCTAACCCGAATTTAAAACCGGAAACGATCGACACGCTGGAGACGGCATTTTCCTGGCAAGCGCGAAAGGATACCCAAGTAAACCTGAATATTTTCTACTACGAAATGAATGACATCATTCGAACCGAGACGGACCTGGCCACCGGAATTTCGACATTCAACAACACCGGCCGCCAGAATGGGCGCGGCATGGAACTGGAAGTGGTGCATGACGTGGCCCGCAACCTGCGTGTCTCCGGCCATTACGCCTATCAACACTCCATCGATGAAGCCACACATCAGGACGCAGGTTACGCGCCGCATAACCATGTCTATGCGCGGACCGACTGGGGCTTCACCGCAGGTTGGTTATTCGGCGGGCAGGTTAACTATGTCGCCGATCGCAAACGCGCGCCCGGCGACACCCGCCCCACCATCAGCGACTACACCACGGTGGATCTGACCCTACGCACCAACCGCAGCAAGGATCGCTGGGATTTCGCCGCCTCGGTCCGCAACCTGTTCGATGCGGACGTGCGCGAACCAAGCCAGTCACCAAGCTCCACCCTGCCCAATGACCTGCCCATGGCGGGACGCAGTTTTTATTTACAAATGAGCCACCATCTTTAAAAAATCTGCAGGTCGCGATTCTCTCTTACAACTTACCCGGATCGAAGCCGGTTTCCTTGTAGAGCGCTTCGACCAATTCTTTACCGATCTTGTCGGCATGCTGTTCGTGCACAACTACCATCGCCTTTTTCCACGCGCGCTTTTCGTCCTCCGTCAGTGTCCGGACCACGGTTTTGCCAGATGCCCTCACGAGCTCCACCGCCCGATCGTTCTCCCCCTTCGCGATGTCGTTAACGTAGCGGCTGGCATCGGTCATCGCACTTTCGAGCTGGACGCGAATGTCACGCGGCAAATCGTTCCAGAAACGTTTGTTTACGACCACGGCGTAGACACTGACGCTGTGGTCGGTAAGCGTAAGGAATTTCTGTACCTCGTGCAGCTTCTGGGTATAGAAATTCGATGACGAAGAATTTTCGGTTCCGTCCACAACCCCGGTCTGCAATCCCTGATAGACCTCGGAAAAGGCCATCACCTGCGGGATGCCGCCCAGCGAGCGGACGTTCGCTTCGAGCACCTTGGACGATGCAATTCTGAACTTGAGCCCCTTGCAGTCGTCTGGCGTTTTAAGTTCCTTATTGGCGCTCATCTCACGAAAGCCGTTGTCCCAGTACGCCAGACCGATGATGCCCTTGGCTTCGAGGCGCTCCAGCATCTGCTTGCCTACTCGACCCTGCGTGACCTTGTGCAACTGCGCGTAGCTGTCGAACAAGTACGGTAATTCGAATGCATCGAACTCTTTCAGGCCGAGCGGTCCGAATTTCGACACCGACGGCGCCAACATCTGCACAGCCCCGAGTTGAAGCGACTCGAGCTCTTCTTTGTCCTTGAACAGCTGACTATTTGGATAGACCTCGATCTTCACGCGGCCGCCAGTACGGGCCTCGGCGAGCTGTTTAAACTTGAGCGCCCCTTTGCCCTTCGGCGTGTCGACGGCGGCGACGTGGCTGAATTTGATGACGATCGGTTCGCCCGCTTGAGCAACCGTAACCATCGCCGTGATTCCGAACAGTACCAACGCGATACGAAAAGCGGTCATCTACTCCCCCGATATTTCGATTTAACGGATTCAGGTCACACATCATGGTATGCAGCGTCGGGGTCGACGCAACCGGTGGAAAACCACATGCTCTGATAATCGGCAGACTCAGATCATTGGGTCGCTCCCGTATCGTTACGATTTCCGCCGACATTCGGTCGCTTTGATAAAAAGCACCTCTCGGCTGACGTGTGGTCACGCTGAAGGCGTGCTGCTCCGGGGTGATGTCTATTATTGATAACTGAACATTTGTAACGGGATTACTGGAATGCTGGTTTACCACTTGCGTCGCAGCTCGGAGGTCCCCGGGCTTCTCGCCGAAGGCCTGATTCGTTCCGACGGCCGACACTACCTGTTCGAGCGCTGGCAGGACGTTCAGTTGCTGTTGACCGCACTGCATCGCACGCCCGACAACGTGAACGACCCTTATGTGGCGCTTGCGATCGACGCCGATGCCGACCTGCTGGCGGAATCGCCCATTCCCGAACGCCGACTGCCCGGCAGCCTGCGGCCCGATGACCTCAGGCAGTTACAGGCGCACTCGCGGTATGCCGAAGTCGACATCAGCCCACATCGCATCCGCGACGTGAAGAACGGCTTCGGCGATTCGGTGCGGAGCCGCCATCAGGCGCAGCCGCGAACGCGTACACCCGTATGGCGCTTTCTCGCCTATGCCAAACCGTACTGGCGCTATGTCGCCGCCGCGACCGTCTTCGGGATCATCAAGTTCCTGGCACCGCTGGTGTTTCCGTGGATGCTCAAGGTGCTGCTCGACGATGTCGTACTGAACACCGAGATGGCGCCGGTCACGCGTGAGCGCACGATCCTGACGCTGGTACTCGGCGTGCTGGCGGTGAACGTGGTGTGGATGGTGGCGACGTATTACCGCACCGTGTACGCCGCCATTGCCGGCAATCGCATGGTGCGCGACCTGCGCGTGGCGCTGTTCGGCCACGTACAACGCCTGTCGCACGCGTTCTTCACGCGCCACCAGACCGGCGCCATCGCCTCGCGCGTCGTGAACGACATCGGTCTGGCGCAGAACTTCGTCGGCTCGGCGCTCACCAACGTGTGGATGGACGTCGTACTGCTGGTGGCGCTGGCGGTGATTCTGATATCGATCCATCCGATGTTGACGCTGATATCGGTCGTGCTGACGCCGATATACCTGTACGCGCTGCGCGCCATGGGTCCGCGCATCCGCCAGAGCAGCCAGGAACTCCAGCAGCGGCTCGAAGTCTTGTCCGGCGAGCTGCACGAGAAAGTCGCCGGTGTCGCCATCGTCAAAGGCTTTGCACGCGAGTCGGCCGAGACGCAACGGTTCGCCACGCATGCCAATAAACTGCTCAGCCGGGTGCTGTACTGCGTGCGCTTCACGGTGGTGAACGAGGTCGCGGTCGGTTTCGTGACCCACACCGCGCCGGTGTTGGTGGTGTGGTACGGCGTGCATCAGATACTCAATGGCCAGCTGAGCGTCGGTGCGCTCACGCAGTTTCTGCTTTACCTCGGCATGTTCTACGCCCCACTGCAGCGGTTGTCGGATCTGAGCGTCGTACTAAGCAACGCCCTCGCTTCCATCGAGCGGATTTTTGAGTACTTCGATACGCAACCGCACGTGGCCGAACATCCGCAGGCGCGACACCTGGACGGCTGTCACGGCCGCATCGAGTTCGAGCGAGTGCAGTTCGGTTATGACGCCGACGTGCCGATCCTGCAGGACATAAACCTGACCATCCTGCCGGGGCAGACGGTCGCCTTCGTCGGCCCGAGCGGCGCCGGAAAATCGACGCTCGCCAATCTGGTACCGCGCTTCTACGACCCGATCGCCGGATGCATTCGTGTCGACGGGCACGACTTGCGCGAACTCGCGCTCGGTTCGTTGCGCCGGCACATCGGTATCGTGAACCAGGAGACGATTCTGTTCTCCGGCACCGTGCACGAAAATTTGCGGCTGGCAAAGCCCGATGCCACACCCGAAGAAATCGTCGCCGCCCTGGAGGCCGCGAACGCATTCGAGTTCGTGCAACGACTCCCCGAAGGGCTCGCGACCGAGATCGGCGAGCGCGGTGCAGTGCTCTCTGGCGGCCAGAAGCAGCGGCTCGCGATTGCCCGTGCGTTTTTAAAAGACCCGAAGATACTGATTCTGGATGAAGCCACCTCGGCGCTCGACTCGCGTTCCGAACGTCGCATCCAGGTTGCGCTTGCGCGGCTGCTAAAACACCGCACCTCCATCGTGATCGCGCACCGGCTCTCTACCGTGCTGCGTGCGGATCAGATCGTGGTGCTCGACGGCGGGCACGTCGCTGACATCGGCCGGCATGGCGAGCTGCTGGCACGTGGCGGCTTATACGCGCAGCTCTACCAGGAGCAGTTCAACCAACCCGATCTGGCAAAAGTCGGATAGCGGCGTCACCCAAAAGTGCCACAGCGTCTACACGGGATGACGAGCCTGAAAACCCGCCTCTCGTTACTATACTGACCGCAGTTGAGGTAAGGTTCGGCATGAAGAAAACACGGGATTGGGTCGTGCGCGGCGCGGTTGTCATCTTTTACGCCACGGGCGCCCAGCCCAGAATCTACTCCCGTTATTCATTATGAATTCGCTACGAGCCGCCCATGACCGATCACGCAGACCTTCAACAGCGATTCATCGAACTGGAAACGCGTCTGGCGTTTCAGGAGCATGCACTTCAGGAAATGAGCGATACGGTGGCACGCCAGCAAGCGGAGATCGATCGGTTGACGCACGCCCTCAAAGAGATGCAACAGCGCCTGCGTGGTATTTCCGCGCCGACCATGGAGCGTTCCGAAGAACCGCCTCCGCCCCATTACTAACTGACGCCCGCGAGACAGGCCGCAGAATTTGTCCGACTGATTTTTTCATCCGTTATCGCTAAGCCGGACCTTTTTGTCGTGTCCGTAACCGATCGTTTTCATAATTATTGCGGTGAACGCACCGTCGCTGCTATAACGCAGAATTAACATCAGCCCAAAAATTTCAGGCGAGGAAAAAATGGCATTAAAACCCAATAAGAACCTTGAACGGTTTCGCTCCATGGGACTTCTCAAGGAAGGGGAAAAATACATCGGCGCATTTCTGGCGCGTACCAGGATCAAGATCATGTGGTTTTTCATTATTGGGCCGCTGGCAGGGCTGACCATGAAGCAGTATCAGATCGTCGTAACCAACCAGAGAATATTTTTCGGCCGGTTATCAATGATGGGAAAACTCACCAGCGTGGATGCATTCACGTTCGACGAAATTGAAAAGGCGTCCTTTAAAAAAGGCATGCTGACGTACAAGATTGCGTTGCGCTTCAAGAACGGCAGGACGCTCAATCTCGATTCGAACCACAAGGCCATCGTCAGCATGGAGGGCTTTCTGCTGGACGATGGCTTAATAGCCCAACTCGAAAGTGCCATCGCATGATCGTGCTCGCAATTCTGCTAACGGCATTCGTGTTGCCGTTGGTTGTCTACGCTCCGGAACCGGAAAGCCTGCGGGACGTCGAAAAGCCGAAGCTTACCCAGCGCGTAAAGGCTGCCGCGGGTACGTTGGCGCTCGGCATCGCGCTCATCGTTATTGCCAGCGCGACGTTCACACCCAATGGTCTCGCCATCGATTCGATGATGGAAGAGATTTTCGGCCTCAGTCGCGACGGTGTTCTGGTAAAAGGCCGGGTGTTCCAGCTCATTACCAGCAGCTTCATCCATATCAACCTGTTTCACCTGGCGAGCAATTTGTTCGCATTGATGCTTCTTGCAGTCTATGAGCGCCGGGTCGGTTACCGGCGCTTGTTAGTCGTATTCCTGATCGCGTCCTTCGTGTCGTCACTCGGCGACCTGCTGTTGTTACCGTCAGACGTAGTGTCGATGGGGGCCTCCGCGGGAATCTGCGGAATAGCGGCGGCTTATTTTCTCGATTACGAGGAAACCACCGGCCTCGATTGGATCAAGGGCGTTGTGGTGGTGCTGATACTGGTCGGCCTTTACTCGTTTGCCGACACGGCTACGGCAGAAAGACTGATCGGCCGTGTAAACTGGGCCGCGCATCTATCGGGCGCATTCGCCGGCGCGGCCTATGTTCGCGTTTTTCCGAAGCGAATGGCCGCGCCACTGGCGTCCCGCCGTGCCGGTAATTCATGCTCTCGGTAACCTCGCTGCATTCTTTAACGGTTGGCGCGGTCAAAATCACTGCGACCGTAACCAAGGGGAGTCTCTAATGTCATCCGACACCGAACAGTGGCCGGCTTTACCGTTCGAGGCATGGAAGGACACCTACAACAGCTTGCACCGATGGACGCAAATCGTCGGCAAGATTCGCCTGAAACAGACGCCGTGGATTAACCACTCCTGGCATGTGACGCTCTTCCCCACCAGCCGCGGCTTAACGACATCGGCGATGCGGCATGGCCGCAGGACATTTCAGATCGATTTTGATTTTCTCGATCACCGCCTGTTAATACAGTCGAGCGATGGTGGCCAGGCAACCATTTTGCTGACGGCACGCCCGGTGGCGGACTTCTACGCGGCGGTCATGAACAAACTCGACGAGCTAGGCCTGCCGGTGCACATCCACACCAAACCGAACGAACTGGAAGACGCCACACCGTTTAACGAAGACGAGACGCACGCGGCGTACGACCCCGAATACGCCACGCGCTGGTGGCGCATCGTGGCGGAATCGGCATGCGTGCTCCAACAATTTCGGGCACGCTTTTGGGGGAAGACCAGCCCGGTACATTTTTTCTGGGGCAGCTTCGATCTCGCCCTCACCCGTTTCTCGGGGCGACGCGCACCACCGCATCCCGGTGGCGTGCCGAACTTGCCAGACTGGGTCGCACGCGAAGCGTATTCGCACGAAGTAAGCAGTTGCGGATTCTGGCCAGGTGGCGACGCCGCGCCGTTTCCATTGTTTTATGCGTATGCCTATCCGGAACCGGAGGGGTATCGCTCGGCCCCGGTCCGGCCGAGCGCGGCGACCTATCACGCCGGCTTGCGCGAATTCGTCCTGCCATACGACGAGATGCGGCGTGCGAAATCGCCGGAAACTGTACTGCTCGAATTTCTGCAAAGCACGTATGAAGCCGCAGCTGAACTAAACAGCTGGGACCGGGCAGCGTTGGAACGAAATCAGGAAACCGGACTTGGCGAGCGCTAGGAACCGATGCCCGCGGCCGGCCCGGGCATCTATCCGCATTAAACATTCAGCGCCATCGGTGACGCGATCTAGTACGAAAACTGATATTTCGCGCCCGTCACTTCGATGATGTCGTCGTTCTCAAGCAAGTGACCACCCGGCGGAACCGGTTTGCCGTTGACCCGCGGTTCGCCGGGTCCGATTGCCGCTTCGACGACGTAGCCGTGGACAGATCGGCTCACGCGCGCCGGGCTATTGCCGGGGTTGTCGAGTGTCACCGTATCTTTGACGAGCGGCAGACGTTTACCTTTGTCCTTGCCTTCCACCACGCGCAGTTGCGCAAAGCTGACGAGTTCGGTGGTGACGCTGTGGTCGCCGGACGACGCCGCCGACGCCGCCAGCCGACTGCCGAACACCGGTGCGTCGAGATTCACATCGTCACGATACGTCAATGCATGGCCGCCGATAATAATCGTCTCGCCGTGTTTCAGTTCATGCTGCTTCACGCGCTGATTTTCGATGAACGTGCCGTTCTTGCTGCCGAGATCCTGAATGCTGGACTTCATGCCGACGGTCTTCACGAGCGCGTGCTCGCCGCTGACGATGGGATCGTCAAGGACGATGTCGCATCCCGGCTTGCGCCCGATCGTCGTGTCGCCAAGCTTCAGGTTAACTTCGCCGACCATCTTGCCTTGGAACTTTATGAAGAGCTTGCCCATGCCTCGCCTTCCGTTATTGCCGGTTCATGACATGAAATAGATTGTAGTATCGTTATGCGCATCAGGCCGACACCCCAGCACCGGCACGATATTCAAATTAGAGGACGGTACCCCGCCCTGGCATCGTGCGCACGTCTCGTTTTCTATGCAAAAGACGCGCCCAGGTCTTGCATTGAAACATCCGCCGGTTAACCATGGCGGGCGACCTAATCCTACCGGGCCACCATGAGCGACGGCACCCAGTTTCGCCTTTTGACGCAACGGCGCTTCCTGCCCTTCTTCGGCGCGCAGGCATTCGGTGCCTTCAACGATAACGTATTTAAAAACGTACTCGTCATCCTTGCCATGTATCAGGCGGCAAGCTACACGCAGCTCGATCCGGGCACGCTGACGAATCTGGCCGGCGGCCTTTTCATTCTACCCTACGTCTTGTTCTCGGGGATCGCCGGACAGCTCGCGGATCGTTTCGACAAGGCGCTGGTACTGAAAGTCGTTAAAGCGGCGGAGATCGCGATCATGGCGCTCGCCGGCGTCGGCTTTGCGCTGCACCACATTACGCTGCTGCTGTTCGCGCTCTTTCTCATGGGCGTGCACTCCACGTTTTTCGCGCCGGCCAAGTACGGCTTACTGCCGGAGGTGTTACGCGATACGGAACTGGTCGGCGGCAACGCGCTGGTCGAAATGGGGACCTTCCTTGCGATTCTGCTCGGCACCCTCACCGCCGGCATCCTGGCGGCCCACGGTGACATCGGCATCGTTATCGTCGTGGTGGCGGCCGTTGCGGTCGCGGGATTTTTGACGAGCCTGGCGATTCCGAAACTGCGGCCGGCGGCGCCTGACCTGCGAATCGATTGGCGACTGTGGGCCTCCACGTGGGAAAACGTGCGGGTCGCGCGGGCATCGCGCGTGGTATTCCTTTCCCTGCTCGGCATCTCGTGGTTCTGGTTTTACGGCGCGCTGATATTGGCGCAGTTGCCGCTATACACAAAGAGCGTCCTTGGGGGCGACGAGCAAGTCGTGACGATGCTGCTGGTGATCTTTTCGCTCGGCGTCGGGCTTGGGTCGCTTCTGTGCGAACGCCTGTCCGGCCACAAGGTCGAGATCGGTCTCGTACCGTTCGGTTCAATCGGGCTTACTGCGTTCGCGATCGATCTGTACGTTGCCTCGCCGACCGCACTTCCCTCCGCATCGCTCGGCGCCGCACAGTTCGCCGCGCAACCGGGGGCGTGGCGTCTACTGCTCGATCTCGGGTTGATCGGCGTGTTTGGCGGTTTGTTCATCGTGCCCCTGTATGCCCTGGTACAGCAGCGCGCACCGCGTGAGGTGACGTCGCGCGTGATCGCGGCAAATAACATTTTGAACGCGGTATTTATTGTTGCCGCCGCCCTCTTCGGTGCCATCGCTCTCGACTTGGGCGTCACAATCCCGCAGTTGTTGCTGGCGGCGGGAATCCTGAATGCCTTCGTGGCGGCCTATATCTACGGGCTGGTGCCCGAATTTCTGCTGCGCTTTCTTTGCTGGCTGCTGGTCCATTTCGTGTACCGCCTCGACAAACGCGGGCTCGAAAACATTCCTGACGAAGGACCGGCGCTGCTGGTGTGCAATCACGTCAGCTTCGCCGATGCGTTGGTCATTTCCGCCGCCTGCCGTCGACCGATCCGGTTCATCATGGAAAGCGGCATCTTCAAGATCCCGCTGCTGGGTCAAATATTCCGCGGCATGAAGGCGATTCCGGTGGCGCCAGCGAAAGTCGATCCACAAACCTACGCGCACGCCTTCGAGATCGTCGCCAAGGAACTGCGCGACGGCAATCTGGTCTGCATCTTCCCGGAAGGCAGGCTGACGGCAGACGGTGAAGTCGGCGAATTCCGCCCCGGCATGCTGCGCATTCTGAAAGAGACGCCGGTGCCGGTCGTGCCACTCGCGCTCTCAGGCCTGTGGCATTCGATGTTCTCGCGCAAGGAGCGAGCTCTATGGCGCCGCTGGCCCAAAGGCGTCTGGCCGAAGATCGCGTTGCGCGCCGGTGCATCGATCGAATCGGCGCAGGCCACCCTGCAAATGGCGCGCGAGCGCGTGCTGGCGTTGCGTGGAACATGGCAGTAAAAGATGTATACACTTTTGCTCGGCCCAGCGTTTGATCGGCCGCCTGACCGTCCCCAGACGCTGCACCAATCTCCCGGCACGTTTCAGTTTCGTGGCGCATGCCATGTTCGGCGCGCCGCCGTATTACCACCCGCCAGTACCGCTGCTCTCGCGGTCATCATTCAGTCCGTGGTCAGTCGCGGTACTGGGCCTCTTTATGCTCGTCGGCTTGCTATGGCTGCCGGTGGTGGTAATTCAGATCATGATGAACCGTGAAGCACGCCGCGCTGCGTCGATTGAAAACCTGGGCACCCGCTTTCACCGTCGCTTTACGTTGTGGTTCGTGCTCGGCGTTCCGGCGTTCATCGTTGTCATCGTCATTTTCTTCTTCATGGTTGCAAAACCGCTATCGGTATCAATATAAGGTTGCGCACCGGTCCATGTTGTCGCTGCCGTAACGTGCGCCCGTGCCTTTGTCGCGTCGTTTCGCGTTAAGCTTGGCGTTCCATGCTGACCAAAAAGTTCGTTCAATCCATTGCCGAGATCCCTGCGCCAGCGTGGAATCAGCTATGCGACGTGATCCACGATCCATTCGTGGCGCACGAGTGGCTGGAGGCACTGGAAAGCGCCGGTTGTGTGGGGGCGGGCACCGATTGGCAACCACGGCACCTGACGTTGTGGCGCGGGAAGGAATTGGTGGCGGCCGCACCCGCTTACATCAAGCACGGCAGCGACGGCGATTTTTCCCGCGATTGGGGTTGGGCCGACGCGGCGATGCGGGCGCACATTCCTTACTATCCGAAACTCGTGATCGGAGTGCCGTTTACCCCCGTGACCGGTCGGCGATTCCTGGTGCGGGCCGACGAGCATGCAGATCAATGCATCGCCGCGCTACTTGAAGCGGCGACCTCGCTCGCCCGGGAGGCACGCTGCACCGTACTGCAAATTCTCTACTGCCAGGCCGACGAGGCGCGCGCGGCCGAGGTGTCGGGCTTCGTGCGGCGAATCGAGTTCCAGTATCACTGGCGCAACCAGCACTATCGCGATCTGGAGCACTTCTGGTTGCGCTTCGATTCGAAGCGGCGCAACCAGCTGCACCGTGAGCGGCGCGCACCGGCAGAGCAAGGCATCACGCTGCAGACCATCCGCGCCGATGAGATTGCGCGCGATCCGCTGGCGTGGGCGCGCCTGGTTCACCGGCTGCATCGCTCGACCGTCGACAAACTGATGTGGGGCAAGCCCTGGCTGAACCAGGCATTTTACGAACGCGTGTTCACGCAGCTCCCCGGACCACTTGAAGTCGTCGTCGCGTGGCGCGCGGGCGAAGTCGTCGCGGGCGCATTTAACGTCGCCACGCCGACGCATCTCTATGGGCGCTACTGGGGCAGCTTTGAGCAGCATCGGCATCTGCACTTCAATGTGTGCTTTTATCACTCCATCGAGGAATGCATCCGCCGTGGCATTCAGGTATTCGAAGGGGGTGCCGGCGGCGAACACAAGCTGGCGCGCGGCTTCGAACCGGTCGAGACCCACAGCGCGCACGTGTTCCTGGACCCACGCCTGGAAGCACCGCTGCGCGCGCATATCGAGCAAGAAACCGATGCGCGATACCGGGCACTCGACGAATGGCGGGCGCGTTCGCCGATCCTGAAGCACCCTCCCGTTATCCTCGACCGGAAGACGCAGTAAACCATTTGGCCGTAGTGGCGTTATTGAATTGGGTTGAGGTCTTGCTCCTGAAAAACACAATGAGCGTCACAATGAAAAAAATACCAGCGGGCTCGTGGAAGGTTCAGCGCTTTATTCCGATTGTCCTTTTAGCCGGCCTATCGGCTTCGTGTGGCGGATCGAGCAGTTCGACGTCGGCACCCGCGCTCGGCACCGGGACTCCCTCGCTGGCGACGCAGATTTCCGCGGCGCAGCAAACCGCGGCGCAGAATGCACAATGCCAGGCGATCAGCCCCTTCTATTTCGAGATCGGCGACAAAACCGGCGCCATCACGGATGCGTCGATTGGCGGAAACACCTATACCGCAAGCACCCAGATGAATATTGCGTCCGCCTCGAAGTGGCTGTTCGGCGCCTACGTCGCAGAAGTTCGAGCGGGCGTGCTCTCGATATCCGACGTTCAGGCCACGCACATGCAGTCGGGCTATGTGAGCATGGGAAGCTCATGCCCTCCGGGCTCGACGGTCGCTTCATGTTTTGCATTCTCCGGCAACAACACCTACACGCCGGCCAGTCTCGGTATCTTTCATTATGATTCGGGCCATTTCCAAAAATGGGGGGTCGACAACGGTATGGCGACCATGACGGGTCCACAGGTGGCGAGCGAATATCAAGCCAAGCTCGGCAACGATATCCCCGTGACCTTCAACGGCCCGCTGCTCGCCGGTGGGGCGATTATGTCGGCGGACGGGTATGCGATTTTCCTGCGAAAAATTTTGAACGGCCAACTGCGTATCGCAAATTTGCTCGGCTACCAAAAGACCTGCACGCTGCCGAGCGTGTGTGCCACGGCAGAGGCTTCCCCGGCGCCCGAGGCATGGAATTACAGTGTCGGCCACTGGGTCGAAGACGACCCGGTCACCGGCGACGGTACGTTCAGCTCAGCCGGGGCGTTCGGATTCTACCCATGGATCGACAGCACGAAAACGTACTACGGTGTGCTTGCGCGTGTAGACACGGCCGGCTCTGGTTTCGCTTCAGCGAACTGTGGCCGCAATATACGCAAGGCGTTTGTCACGGGTGTCGCTCAATAAAATTCATCACCGCGAAATCACTCAACATGCTTGCCGGCATCGTCGCGCTTGCACTGCCGCCCTATCCGCAGGCATCGGCCGGTCTCTTGCGCGACAGGATGCCGGAGCGCGTGGCGCTAATGCGGCATTCCGGGGAAATACCGAGACGTCACCCTTTTTCAACAAATATTTTGTATCCGTAGTAAAGCGCGGTAAGCAGCGCCCCTAATACGATCCATTCTTTAATTCTCAAGAGGCCCATCATCTCGCGCAAACCGGGGTTCGGTTTTTTCGGGTAGTCATACTCGCGCACCGCCGCCTGCTTTTGCTCGCCGGATCCCATTGATGTCGTAAAGTTCACGGTAATAGCGGACGCCGGGGCATCCGCGGACGACGGGGCTTCGGCCTCGATCACGCAGACGCAACCGATCTTTTGCAGCGCACGTTTGTAGCGGACTGCCTTGTTCACCTCGTACGTGCGCTTAATGACGACCCTCCTGCCATCCAGCAACGGACGCAAAGCGGCCGGCGTCTTTTTTGACATGCCGGACAGCGCGACGGCGACCTCATCGATTGACCGACCGGCGATGACGCCACACAGGATGATGCGATAGTTCGACATAGTGGTTTGGTCACGTTAGTTATATTTTCTGGAACACGCTGTTCACACAACGGCACTACTGTCTTGCCGCACGATGCGTGCTCTCTCAAAAAGATCGCCTCCGGTCCACGAGGCGGAGAGCGGCCGGCGAAGTGCTGCGATGCCTCTCTATCTCCAGTTGTCGCATCCCTGTGAATAAATCCTGCAAGTAATGCAATTCTAGCGGATATCGGCCCCGGCAGCGTACGCACAAAGCCGGGGTGGCGAAATCGGCAAACCCGAAAAAATGATCAGGCCCAGGGCAATTGCAGGCATAATTAACCGTCTCCCGCCGCAAATCCGGTGCGAGTGCTTACCGAGGGAGTAGAATCATGGGAGCTTTTACATCTACGTTAAATGAGAGGAAATTTTGGCTAAACCCAACTATCAATTCGAAAAGCGCCAGCGCGAAATAGCAAAGAAGAAGAAACAGGAAGAAAAGCAAAAGCGCAAATCGCAGAAACCCGAGACCGAACCGATGCCGCCGAAGGATGTCACGCCGACGTGAGCGACGGATTTTCTTTTTCGTCCGTCTCGATCGACCGGAATCGCGCTTCATCCTGCGCCGACGCTGTGCATAAACATGCGCTGCCGCATTCGGAATAGCGCATGCGGATATGGGTCGACGCCGACGCCTGCCCGAGCGTCATTAAGGAAATTCTGTTTCGGGCGGCGGAACGCGCCGGCGTCAAAATGACTCTGGTTGCGAACCAGCCGCTAAGGGTGCCGCCATCCCGCCATGTGAACGCCGTGCAGGTACCCGCCGGTCTCGATGAAGCGGACAAGCGCATTGCCGGGGCCGTCGAAACCGGCGATCTCGTCATCACCGCCGATATTCCGCTCGCGGCCGACGTGGTCGCCAAAGGCGCGCTCGCGCTGAACCCGCGCGGCGAGCTTTACACTACCGACAATATCCGCGCGCGTCTTGGCCTACGCAATCATATGGACGAGCTGCGCGGCATGGGCGTCACGACCGGTGGGCCGTCACCGCTCAGCAAAAGCGATCGGCAAGCCTTTGCGAACCAACTGGACAGGCTCTTGGTTCAGCGCAAGGCCTGAGCATTCATTCCAACTTGCCTGCACCGCGAGCAATACCCCGTGCCCATGCTGAGTGCTAGACTGGCCACCGAACCCTTCCCATACCAATAAGGAACACGCATGCCATCCGGCAATCCTGTACTGAACGAAAAAACATTCCGCGGACTGCCAGGCACGGGCGAGGCGATGACGCTGGGTGGAACGGTTAATCGCACTGCCATCATGCTGGCGCTGGTGCTGATCACGGCGGGCTGGACCTGGAATGAGTTCTACACCAGCCAGAATCCGGCCACGGTAATGCCGTACATGCTGGGCGGCGTGATCGGCGGATTGATCGTGGCACTGATTACGATCTTCAAAAAAACTTGGGCGCCGGTGACGGCGCCGATTTATGCGCTGCTCGAGGGCTTCGCCCTCGGTGGCATTTCGGCCACGTTCGAGTCCAGCTATCCCGGGATTGTTATCCAGGCGGTCGGCTTAACTTTCGGCACTCTTGTCGCGCTGCTGCTGGCTTATCGCTCCGGCCTTATCAAGGTGACCGAGAACTTCAGACTCGGCGTCGTGGCGGCGACCGGCGGCATTTTCGTGGTCTATCTCGTCGACATGGTGCTGCGCCTCTTCGATATCGACATCCCCTTCATCCACGAGAGCGGCATGATGGGTATCGGCTTCAGCATTTTTGTCGTCATCATCGCGGCGCTGAATCTGGTGCTCGACTTCGACTTCATCGAGAGCGGCGTCGCGCAGGGCGCGCCCCGGTACATGGAGTGGTTCGGTGCCTTCGCGCTGATGGTCACGCTTATCTGGCTGTATCTGGAAATCCTGAGACTGCTCGCCAAGACACGCCGCTAATTGCGCACGACTACCGGGACCGATTTAGTTGAATCGGTCCCGGTCTTGCCGCACTACTTCTTCTGTTTGTACTCCGCAATCTTGCTCTTGAGTTTCTTCCGCTCGTCGCACCCGCCACCGCTCGGTCGCCGCGCGATTCAGCAGCACCGCCATCATCGAACCGGCCGCGGGCATTTCGGCCCGAGACATCAAACGTCGCCGACGTTAGCTTTGCCCCGAGATTGATTTAGAATCACTTCCCGCTCTCAACATCTTCACACTCCGACAAACCATGGCCAGCCGCGCGACCATCTACAAAACCGAACTCCAGATTGCGGACATCGACCGCAATTATTACCAGAACCATTCGCTTACTATCGCCTGCCATCCGTCCGAGACCGACGAGCGCATGATGGTGCGCGTGCTGGCGTTTATTCTGTTTGCGCACGAGTTCCTGGCTTTCGGGCGCGGCATTTCCGCGCAAGACGAGCCCGATCTATGGCAAAAAGATCTTACTGGCGCGATCGAGCGCTGGATCGATGTCGGCCAGCCCGATGAGCGCGATATTCGTCGCGCCTGCGGGCGGGCGAAGCAGGTGGTGATCGTTTGCGTCGGAAACCGCGGCGCAGATCTGTGGTGGTCGCAGCTTCGCGATCAGGTCGAACGACTGAAAAATCTCACTGTGATTTCTGTACCGATGGCAGGGGCACAAGCCCTGGCGCGACTTGCCAATCGCACCATGCAGCTCCAGTGCAACATTCAGGAAGGACAGGTGTCGATTATCAGCGGCGCGGACGTCGTGCAGATCGAGCCGGTGACGCTCCTGGCGCCGACGCTAAAATAAAAAAGGGCCGGAGTAATTGCTCCGGCCCTTGGCTTTACGTCACCAATGTTAGTGCGGCTTGTTCTTGGTCGCTGGCGCCATCGGCGCAACCGGCGCTTTCGGACTCGGTGGCGGTGTCTGCGGCGCTAGCACCGCCCCGCCAGTCGGCACACCGGGCATACCGCCCGGACGCTTCGCCCCCACGGTGCATTTTCCGTTGGTGCAGCTCTCGCACTGATTCACGTCCGTATTACACGTGTAAGAGTCGCCGTTGGAATATTCGCAACGTCCATAATTGCTACCTTCCGAATACGAGCCGCCGGCGGTCGAGCATGTGCTTTTAACTTGCTCTTTACTCACGGCCATGGCCGGTGCGGCACACAACGCCGACAGCACGAAGGTCGTGGCCAATCCCAATCGCATACTAAGCTTCATAGTTACGTCTCCTCCTGTTGAAACAAATTTGAATTCTCAAACGTGCCAAGTCGACAACAATCACTCTCACTGCACGAACCCCTTCTGCGCAGGTTTGGGTTCGGCTAACCCGGTTGGTGTCATCGGGTCATTGCAGATTTTCGCGTATGGCACCACGTGCGACACGGCGCCCGCGGGCACCCAGCTAGACCCCAACGGACCCGCGCTGAGCGACTCCGACAATCCGTAGCTGAGCTTTACTCCTTCAGCCTTCACGAAACCTTTTTCACCGACGTTCTTTTCTCCTTTGCCGTCGCCTCCGGTCGCACACGTCACGCCGACCCGCACGTTAACTGTGCCGGTCTTGGCGTTGATCGACACCTCGGCGGCCTTGCCGCTGTGCGGTGGTTCGACGCCACCGCGAATGCGCGCGACACCGTCGGCGGCGCGGTTGTAATGAATAGACGCAATCACGGCACCCAACTCAGTCTTGTAACTTTGAATCGTGAGCGGCGCGGGCGGTGGCGGAATATCGCCGAAAAGTTTATTCACCTCTCCCGCATCGATTTCCTTGCGGTCGTTATCGGTGCGGCAATTGAGTTTCTCTTTCGCTGTCTTGCTGTAATCGGCCTGCCCGGCGTCGCTCACGCGCATGATGAATTTGGGATACAGCGCGTTCTGCTGCGCGGTCCAGTTCATCTCGTGCGTCAACGTCACCTGCTGCCCGACACCGAGACCGTTAATCTTGTGCGCCGGCTCCAGCGGCTGGCCGTTGTAGTTCTGCTCGTTGTATTTGCCCGTAAGCAAGCCGTTCAAGTAATGCGTATAAGACGTCGCGGTCCATGCGACCTGCCCCTCGTTCTTCACAACGGCCGTGATGCGGATGCGTCCCTGCGTCGCGCTCGTCTTGCTCAATAACTGCACGCCGATATCCACTGCGGGATCGGCACAGCCTGGCGACATCGGAACCGCCGTCATCGGCGCTGGCAATGGCGCCGCCGGCTTCGGCGGAACCGTGGGTGCGACGGGCACCGCCATCCCCGGCCGGGTTTGCCGATAGCCAGGCTCTTTACTCGCGCCATCCCCTGCGGCGAGCACCGCGCCGGCACAGCCCATCAACAATGCGATCGAAACGAAGTAAATTTTCATTGTCAGGTCCTGTGCGGCACGGCGCCGCTATTTCTGCTATTTCTTGCCCTGACTCGCCTTCGAATCTGATGGGCCAACGAGGCCCTTCGCATCCCGCGGGCTAACGATGCCCTTGGAATCCGTCGGGGCGATAATTCCTGTCGGTTTGCCCGGCGGATCCGGCTGCGGATTGAAGCCTTTCGCTTCGCCCGGATTCGTTATACCACCTTGCACGATAATGCCGCCGCGGTTCGCTTTATTGTCACCGTTAACCTGGTTCCCGCCGGCGGGTGGCAGCGGCTGGGGGTTCAACATTTTCGTAGCCGCAGGATTCGGCATACCGCCTTGGATAATGATACCGTTGTGCACGATGATGCTTTTTCCATCGCGGCCTCGGTAAGTTCCATCCGGCGCCGGCAACATGCCAACGGGGACGCCCTTCAGCATCAGTTTGTTGCCCACCACTTCGCCTTGGACCTTCTGGCCGTTGGGCATAAAGAAATCCATCATCGCCGCATGACTGGCGATACTGATAAGCAGCGCGAACATCGCCGCCATCCCGAGACTGAATAACCTGGTAACGCCTTTCATACGATTTCTCCTCGACTGTTTGAGTTAAAAACTAACGATGGTCGCGCACACGCATTGCCGCGATGGAACCCTTCTTATTACTCTCGTCCGATTTCGCCGTCTGCCCTGGGGCAATCACATCATTATAGATGTTTCCCATATCGGGCCTGTCTGCCGTCACGGCCGGTGACTGCACCGACAACGGTGTGGCGCTGACCCCAGGCGGCTTGGCGGCCATCGAACTTGCCAGGAACTCGGCGGCAAACGCGCCGATCAATATTCCAAACATCGGCACGAGCGCAATAATCCTTTTCATAGCCGGCGTTTCCTTGGTAAATAGAGGTACACCCGCTATGTCGTCGTGCGGAGCCGAACGGTTCAAAGGGAGTATTCGGCCTAAACTAGCGGTGGCCGGACGGAGACACTGAACCGATCGGCATGCCTTGGCGACTCATCGCAAAGGACTTAAAAGCGAGGACACATCGTGAACAAGCTCTGGCTTTACCCCACACTCTTTCTTTCTCTACTGATCGGCACCGCCACCGCGCAGGCGTTCGACTCCAGCGGTTTAGCCGATGCGGTGTGTATTGAATTTCATTTATCAGGCGTGAAGGTGACGTCCGCGAAGGCAATCAGCGCCCACCGCACCGATTACTACCTGAGCGCCACCGGCTTTGCCGGCAAAGCCGGTTGTCCCTCCGCCATCTACGGGCCCTATCCCGTCACGGTGGCGGCAAGCTGGGACGCCAGCACCGGTAAAGCCACGGAGCAGATTTCCCACGGCAGCCCGAGTTCGCCCACGTTTATCGCCACGCACACGCAGGCGACCTGCCCAAAAGATCCGTGGATGTACGCGGTCACGTGCACACTCGACTCGCAATCCCACACGCATCCCGGCAGCGATATGTCTTACTTCAGTTTTACTGGCCCGTTCCCGATCACGGCCAACCTGCTGACCGGCGCCCAGCGCAAATTACTGGCGGCCACCGCTGCGCCCGATCCGGACTTTACACTTGCGCCCACGACACCACCGGTGATCGTCTCGCCGGGGCCGGACGCGATCGTGCGTAACGGTGCGCCGGTCATGGTGCAAATCAAAAGACCTCTCGATGGCAACGACAAGTGGTACGCCGCACATCCGGTGCAATTCGAAGTGCAGTTCCAGGTACACCAGGAAGCACGCGTCAGCGCTCCCGGTGGCATGACGGGCAAGGCGCTCGGCATGGCGTGGGCAAATTTGCCAGCAACAGCGCTGATAGGAACCACGACGATGTCCACCGCACCGATTACTGTACCCGCGACGACGTTCGCCGCGCGCGGGCCGGGCGGCGCCGGTGACTGGCAGTCCTGGCATATCCGCACGCGTTTGATCGATCCAGGCGCCAGTCGACCGTGGAGCAGCTGGCAGACATTCTTCGTGGTCGTGCCGACGACGTTCACCAAAATGCCCGGCCCGGATAAACCGTTCTCAGCATTCGATAAACCGACCGCGGCACCGACGCCGCCCGCGCCCGCATCGAAAGCGATCGTCCCATCGCCGATGGCACGGCCGACAATGCCACCAGCCATCGTCCCGCAGCCCGTTGTGCCTGCGGCACCGGCAAAAAGCACGACCCCGGCATCGCCGACCCCACTACAGAAAGGCGTGCCACCACAACCGCAGCAACAATTGCAGTTGCAACAGCAGAAGCAGTAAACCGATCAACGCCAAGAGGCACATTGTCTCTTGGCGTCCCTGACAAAAGACTCCGAGTCGACACATACACCCCTCCCCCACCGGGACAGGGGTGTATGAGTCGATGTTCATTTTGTATGGCGCTCTAAGCTGCCGAAGACAAATGAACCGTTCGCAGCCAATGCGCGACTCAGAGGGTACGTCGCTGGATCACAATTAGTTTACCTAGGAGAAAAATATGCGGACTAAAAAACCTGTTTGGTCATCCCACGTATTCGCCTGCCTGTTCGCGCTGCTGCCGTTTGTGTTGGCGACCTCGGCCGGCGCCGTCACCGCCGGCGCGCCCGGAGCACTACCGCCGCAATTGATCGCTGTCGAGCCGAAACCGGTATCGCTGAAACCTGCGCTCGCCGTCGTCGGTGCATCGGGTGCGATCCAGCCGAACAATTGCCAGAATCCAAAACCGGCATTGATCGCGACTGTGCACATCAAGAACTCCGGCGGGCCGCTCGCCGCCTTCAAAGGAAACGTCTACGTATCGGAAGACAACGGTTCACCGGATCGTCTCGTCAGCGGCGGTGTCCAGCTCCCGGCATTTGCTGCCGGACAGAGCCAGTCAATTCAAATTCCCGTGATCAGTCTCAGTCCCTATTCGGTATTAGGCGGCATGCACACGCTCACCATACATCTGCTACCCCTGATGGAAAACGGCGAGTACAGCTTTCCGAAACCCATGACCGACTACACGTTCATGGTTACGTTCCCGTCTAATTTCTGCAAACCGGGCATGAACACACCGGCGGGAATGCCGCAGCATCAGATGATGCATCCAGGTGGGGCGCACGGCTTCATGACGAAGCCATAGAAGAAACGGGATGGTTATTTAATCAAAAATTAAAACGGTGGACAGGACCTGTCTTTTTTCTTCCCAACTGTGTTTGATTGCTGAGTTATGCCCATTCATCTTAACTTTTCGTCAACCAGTCCCGGAATGCAAAAATCAACGCCAGAAGCAGACAGATCGTGATACTCGTACCTTCTGAAAAGAACGATACGCCGAACGCCACCAAATAGAGGGGAGGACCATATCGATCCAGCTGAGTGATCTGCTTTGCCTCGGTGGTGACGGCGCTGGTCGCATGTGCCGCCAGCAGCCTGTTACCTTTCACTGCATGCCACCACAGCCCATTGAAGGCGAGAGAGATCGCGAGGGCCGTTCCCGTGTACAGATTCGCCGCCACCTTGGCCTCGGGATGCAGCAGGTACTGCGCCAACAGTGCCGTCGGGAACGGAAGGAAGGTAACAAAAAAGAGCAGCAATCCGTTCCAGTAGAGGAAAGCATGATCGCTTCGCTGGATCAGCGTAAACATCCAGTGGTGTTTTACCCAAATCACGAGGATCGTTATAAAGCTGGTGATGAAGGCCAGATAGCTGGGCCAGAGCGCCGCGAGCAGATGCGCCAATCCATACTTTGCAACCGCGGCATGGCTAGGCACCTGTATTTCGAGCACGAGGAGCGTGATGGCAATCGCAAATACTCCATCGCTAAACGCCTCGATCCGTCCGGTTCCTTCATCTTTCTGCACGTTGAAGACCTCTGGTGCTTGCGGCGTGGGGCAAGACTGGTTTTTGTTCCACGCGGAATTAAAAAGGGCAGACTAATTTAACAAAAAAATAAACCTGCTTTTTTGCAGGTCCACCTTTGCCTAATCGTCGTCCAGCGACACAAGGCAGCATCCCGGGTTGTAGACGTAACGCTTGTCGGTGCCACGTCCCTTCCCGCCGTCTACGACCCAGTGAAACAGGAGCGAGTGCGGCGTGCCATCATAGTCGAAGTCGATCTTCTCGATCATGAGTTCGATCTTGCACCGCAGACTGCCATTGTTGCAGGACGCGTCAAAAACACGGGTTTCACCGTCAAAAAAAACAGGGGGGATGGGGCCCCTATCTGTGCTCTTTTTAATTTTTATGCTCCGTGCCTCGCCGTTGTGTGTCCGCTCAAATGCAAGGGTTAGGTTTCAGAATTGAGCTTCGATTCCAGCGAACGCTTCAGCATGGGCCATTCCGCGCCGATGACACTGAACATGACAGAGTCTCGAATGCGACCGTCGCGCATGACCATGTGGCTGCGAAGCGTACCTTCTTCCCGCGCGCCGATGCGAGAAATGGCATTTCGCGACTGCGTGTTCGGGACGTCGGTTAGAAACTCAACGCGGTTGAACTTCCACTGCTCGAATGCGTGGCGAAGCATCAAGTATTTCGCCTCCGTGTTGACGTGCGTGCGTTGCCAGGACTTGCCAATGAACGTGAAGCCGATCTCGGCCCGCTTGTGCGCAACGTCTATGCAACGGAACCTCGTGCTTCCTACTATCGAGTCTGTGGCCACATCAATGGTGGAAAAAGCGAGCTCTCGCTGAGAGAGAAACGCCGACTCGGCATCGCTCAGAAATTGCGGCAACTCCTGCGGATGGGGAACAATGGTGACAGGCAACTCCCATAGCGCCCCGTCCGTGATTGCTTCAGCAAGACCGGCTAGGTGATTTTGAGCGAGGGGCTCCAGTTTGACTTTGGATCCGACGAGAGTTGTCTTTTCGATCTTCATTGGGACGGGAGGAGAAGTTTGCGGCCTAACGAATAGCTTGGGCGACGCGCTGTTTCTGCGCGTACACCTCGATGCGAGGGCTGGGCCTGGATGACATTAACTGCATTTAACTAGGCATACACTTACTGGTTCTCGAAACCGCAACGCGGACAAGTTGTGACGGAATATAACCACGGCATGTTGGTGACTAAGGCAGGTCTTCTTCGAATTGTCTTCTGGGACAGAAAAAGATTCACCCGACAACGCGGGCAACGTACCCCCCAAAGTGCCCAGACCGTTACGAGAATACAGATGGGCGTTGCCACAACGATAGTGAGTGGCACAAACCACGCGAACCACGCGCCACCCACGAGGGCCACGCCCCACAAACCAACTGAGAATGCCGCGATTCGAAGTCTCCACAAATGCGGCGTAACAAGCGGGATTTTGTTTCCCATCAGATCTTGCCGATGACAGAACTCTCGGTCTCACTTGCTTTTTTCTGCACCGATGATGCAAGCGTTTCGGCCTGGTTATAGGCCGACATCAGACGCTGGATTTCAAAGTTTCCTAACTTATCTTCTGATTCGAGTTCTTTTGTCAGTTCTTCCAATTTTTTACGTAAATCATCGAGCGATTGTTGTCCGCCGTTGGGCGTGACATGTTGGTCAGCGTTAACGAAACCCGTTCTTAACCGATCGGTAATAGTACGCAACGCGGTGAGTTCCACACGTGCTTGCGTAGCCAACGCAGGTAACGCGGGGTCGCGCGGCGAACGGTTACGCGCGGTATTCATCTCTCTCAACGTGGCGCCGAATCTTGCGAGATGAGGGTGAAGTTCATTGGCGGGCGACAACCCCATCCGTAATTGTTGCTGCAGTGCCGGATTGCGCGGCGTTTGTGTCGCGAATGTATTTTGTTGATTGCGCAATTCTTTCTGTTTGTTGACCAAATCACGCTGTTTGTCAGCGCCTTTCATTGCGTCGCTGTTAGCCTCGTTGGTTTTCAATTGCTGCACTTGTTGCAGCTTTTGAATACCATCCGCTGCGTCCGCTGACAGAATAGGCGCGCCCAACGCCGCCAGTAACAGGAAGGTAAGGGATTTTTTCATGGCTGTCTCCATTAAAAAATAGATAGTTTATACACATCGCTAAGTCGTATGAGCAGGCACAACGGTTCAAGGGCAGATCACCGTTTTAGGACCGCAACTGTTTTACCTGGCGCTCTAACTTTCGGATTCTGGATTCGGCCTCGAGAAGCTTCGTGCGCGAACGGGCCTCGGCATCGTTATCTTCGATCTTTCCTTGCCGCATCTCCTGCCTCCAGCGGTACAGCATGATCGGATGAATGCCCAAGGCCTCTGCCACGTCGACCGACTGGATATTCGGGTGGTCGGTGATCTTTACGGTCGTGTGCTTGAACTGATAGTTGTAGAACGTGTGCTTTTCTTTTCGCTTCATGCGACACCTCCAATTAACTGCTTTATGGGAGGTGTCTACTTTTTCGGGGTAGGTTCACGTTCGCTCGACGGGCTGGTTATGTTTCTTTTTTCTGTTTGAGCAATATATTTACCTTGGCCCAGTTTGTAATTTCTACGTTTACTGGCCACATACGAGCGTGAAGGCGAAACCAAGTGACGTCACGACCCACTAGGCCAATGAAGGCACCAAGACATACGAAACCTGCCTCAGAAGCACCCATACTCCAAGCAAACCAGGAATATCCACTAAGAACGACAGCCAACACGAGGTAGATTTTCCAGGACCGCAACATTGACCCAACGACTGGAAAAGGTTTGTCTCGAAGCTCTTTGGCTCTAAGTAGGGCACGTCGTTGTAATTTGCTTAGTTGCATTGAAGCCTCTCTAATGAAACATAACGCCGTGTTGAGCCGCGCGGAGCACGACTGTCAAACTCTGCGCCGTTGTCACATCGCGTCGGCTCGAGCAACTGGTTAAGTATTTTCTTCATTAATTGTTAGATCTAGCGTTGTTACCAACCCTCTCCGGTGCATGCTGGCTATTTCATGAACTGCACATGCGTTTTCTAGGAAACCTTCGTTTCTGCTAGAGGATACTCTTCGGTCTAACAACAGCGCCGATGCAGTCAAAAATAAATCCTTATTCGGAGCAACCGGATAGGCTTCTAAGTATTTTTCGTCCACTGCTGGGATTTTTAACGCTTTGACTTTTCTTAAAGCGGTATCCGCGAATTGCCTTGCATTACGAACCTTAGAACAAATTGCCAAAAACTGAAAACGACGATGTTGGAAACTTTTTCCCTCAAACTCTTTTGATAAGTCAGAGAGTAGAAACTTGATTGTGTCGTTCGTTTGTTCGGCTTTGTAAAAACCAAAGCAATCTTGATGATGAAGAATGTCGCAAATTTCAAACACGATTATTCCGTAGTCCAAGCAGCCATCTTGCAGAAGCGTATTTAGGAATAAAACCGGTTCATCGAGTGGGCCTTTCATGGTGCAATCCCAGAAAAATGCTTAACGTTTGACATGAGGGGCGGCCGCAAGTGGGCGAAGCCCGCTTGTGGACGTCCCCTCGATGGAAGGGTTAGGCCGCATTTCGTCGGTTAGACGCGCGCACACACCGATACCCCGAACCGCCGCGCTCGATACCAACGACTTGCTGAAAACCGCACTCGTACAGCGCACGCAGTAGCGCACCTTCTGACGGGATAATCCAGCCCGGTGTGCTGCGGGCCCGATCCACAGTGGCTTCGGCCTTGCTGTCCATGATGTTGTATAGAACCACCGCTTCGCACTCGGGCGTGACAGCCAATAGTTGAGAGTACGTCTTTCGCGCAAAGGCTTGGCCGCGTTCGAGCGCGCGACCTTCAATGTTGCCAATCGAGATCTCGCGGGTGCGCTCGTCGAAATTCGCCTCCAGCGAGATAGCCGTTGGTCCCCGACTGAAGATGGTCGGATCAAGGGTGCTGGTTGAGCAAAGCACAATCTCCAACGTGTACGTTGTCGAGCGGTGTCGCCAATCAGTGGAATCTTCGCGCCGTACGGAGATGTCGACATATCCGTCGGGCGAAACGTTCTTGGACAATTGATAGCGAGAGGCGTGAGAGCGTTGCATATGCGGCCTAACGCCTTGTTGAGCCGCGCGGGCCACTGACCTTAAACACTGCGCCGTCGTCACACCGCGTCGGCTCGAACAAGAAGTTATGTGGCATTTTTCACCACT
>Ga0209515_10002363_pt1 | contig 29248 bp, 25 predicted proteins | sample Subgroupgradi54m_FD_187454 | JGI IMG/M metagenome (GOLD analysis project Ga0209515, IMG submission 187454) | Subsurface groundwater microbial communities from S. Glens Falls, New York, USA - GMW60B uncontaminated upgradient, 5.4 m (SPAdes)... ... | reverse complement strand
GCCGCCTCGACGAACTCCACCGTCCTCTGAAAAAGCCACCAGCCAACCAGAATCAGATGGAGTTCGCATTTGCAGCATGACAGCAAGAACCATGCCGGACACCCGTGGGACAAGCCCGGGTATGACGGTTCTGGAAATGGAGCAGTTGTTCGCCGGTCGTTGCCTTACTCTCTACCGCCCCAGTTCCTTCCGCTGCTCATCCGCCAGTCCGCTGAGCAGCGCCGTTCCATTGGCGGCCACCTTGAGCGCCGCAAAGCGGGCGCCGGCATAGACATCCGCCTGACCTTCCTGGAACAGGAAGGAGTCGGCGGCGAACTCCATGCCCGAGCTGGTGCGGTGATAGGCCAGCCGGTGTTCTCCGGTGGCCAGGGCCGTGCCATCGTCGAGACGGCGGAAGGCGACGACGCGATCGGTCAGCGTCACCACCATCACGCCGCGCTCGGGCACGGCGTGATCCTCGGGGATCGGGTCGGTATAGCGCAGGCGCATATAGTCGCCCTGCATCAGCGAGCGTGGATCGACCGGCCGCAAGGGGACCAGCATCACCGTACCGTGGTCGAGAATCGCCTGTTTGGCGGCGATCTGTATGTTGACGACGGTCAGCGCCAGGGCCAGACCGAGCCAGAACAGAATACGGCGGATCATGGCTGAGGCTCCGTGATCAGACGGCGCCACGCCAGCCACAGGGCCAGCAGCACCCCGCCGATGGCCGCCAGCATCAGCGACTTGGCCATCAGGTCGAGCCGCAGATCGTAGTAGTAGTGGGTCATGAAAAAGACCTCCAGCGCCACCCCCAGCCCAGCCAGCAGCCGGCTGCCGATGGTATAGGCCAGCACCAGGAACAGCAATCCGGCCACCAGTCCGGCCGGCAGCAGCAGTACTGCGGTGACCGCAGCGGCGCCGATGCCGAGCATCAGCATCCGGCCGGGCTTTTCCAGTTGCGGCCACAGCAGGGCGAGCGGCCAGCCCAGGCCGATCAGATAGGCCAATCGGCCGCCCCAGCCGGTGGCCAGCGAGATGCCGATATCGGCGGCGAAGCCTCCGATGGCATCGCACAGCGGCGCCGCCAGCAGCAGCACGAAGGCGGCTGGTCGGGTATCGAGCGGTCGAGTCGGATACAGCAGCAACGCCACTCCGCCCGGCACGCAGATCAGGGCGAGACCCTGGGTGGCATAGGGGGCCTTGGCCTCCAGCAGCGCAATCAGCGGCAGCACCACCGCGGCGCCGACGGTCAGGAACTGGTGCATGCGGTCGGGCACCAGCGGCACCAGCACCACCGCCAGGACCACCGTCACCATCGCGGTGATCCGCAGGGATTCCGAGCCGACACCCACCGCGACGACCATCAGGGTTTGGCCGGCCAGCATCAGCGCCAGGGCGAACTGATGGCCGAAGGCGCCGGTGAAGCGGCGATGTCCGGCCATGCCGGCGACCAGAATCACCAGGCCGAGGATGCCCAGCGCCACCTCATTCTTGGCGGCACCGGCGATCAGGGTGGAGAAGGCCGCGGTCAGGGTCAGCGCGGCGAGCCAGCCGCCCACCGCGGCGACGGCCTCGGCGAACCAGGGCAGGGCGCGGCGCTGCTCGGCCAGGGCGGCATGCACCTCATCGGCCGGCAGGTGCAGCCGCTGGGCGAAGTCTTCCAGGGTCAGGCGTTCAGTCATGGCCGACGTCGCTCCAGCTACGATGGATACGACGCAGCACCCACGAGCCGGCCCCGAAGATCAGGCTGATCTCCAGCGTCGCCAGCAGGAAGGTGCCGATATCGTCGTGAAAACTGGTCATCTGCACCGCCGCAGTCGCGACGAAGCCGCAGCCCAGCAGCACGATCAGCGCCATGGCGGCGAAGTCGCGGCGCCATTGGCTGTACAGCGAGGTGGCGGCGGCCAGGGCGACGATGAACACCAGCATGGTCCAGGCGGCGGTCGCGCCGACCACCGCCACTTCAGCGCCGAAGAACAACAGCCCCAGCGCCACCGCCAGCGGCACCAGCCGAGCCCAGCCGGGACGCAGCCAGTCCCACCGCCCGACCATCAGTTCGCGGCCGATCAGCAGCAGCAAGGCCGGCAGAGCTATCAGGATCATGGCGACAGGTTCGCCATCATCGGACTTGAACCAGCGAATATCGTCGACGTAAGTCAGGACCGCGGTTTGCACGACCACCATCCACACCAGCCAATGTCCGGCGCTGCGGCCGGTCAGCACCCAGGGCAGGGTCAGCGCGGCCCAGGCGGCAAACAGTTGCCAAGCGTCGGCCCCGGTCTGAAAAATCTGCCCGAACACCGCCAGCAGCACGCCGACCAGCACGGTGGCGGCAATCAGCAGAGTCTCGCGCACCAGCTCCGGCAGAATGGGCAGGCGCGACCCCAGAGCGGCGACCACCACACCGCCTTGCAGCGCCGCCAGCTTGGCAAAGGGCGTAAGATCCTGCCAGTTGAAGGCGAAGAAGAACAGCACGCCGGCCAGCAGATGACCGGAGGCCAGGGCCAGCACCGCCCGTTCACCCCAGCGCCGCCAGAACCCATCATCCCGCGCCAGCCGCAACGCCGGCTGATAGCGCTCGCGCGGCAGGGCGCCAGCCAGCCAGAGGCGATGCACCACCCGTTCGTCGACGGGTTGCTCGGACACCATGCGACCTTCCTCCGGCTGCGTCTTCAAGTGCAACCATAGAGCAATTCGCGCGGTTGCGGAATTGGCGTCGTGCGGGCGAGGTGGCGCGGTTTAGGGCGCTGGTATCTTCTTGCTGGCGGGCTATGGGATGCACAGATGTTGCGTCTGCATCATCCTAAGAAGTCGTCATTCCCGCGAAAGCGGGAATCCATGCGGCCTATCCGTCAGAAGAAGCGGCGTCCATCGTGATGCGGTGCGAAAACATGGGACGCTTTCTTTACCACTGTGCCGGACGTCAAGGCCGCATGGATCCCCGCTTTCGCGAGGATGACGATCTGCTTTGTAATTTGCGTCTGCAATATATGTGCATACCGTAGATAGACCCCAGCTTTCGCTGGGGTCACGAGTCAGGGGGGCTCCAGCTACCGCGCCCGCCGCTGCACGCTTTCGATATAGCCGACCACCCCGGTATTGAGATGGGCGGCGTTGGCTTCGTCGGTGTCGATATGCATGGCCAGGCGGAAGTTGGGGTTCACCCGCACCACCACGTCGCCGAAGATCAGCTCGCGGTCGCCTTCCACCTTCACCCGCACCACATAGCGGTCGCGCAGGCCGAGCGTCATGGCGTCGTCCGGGCTCATATGGATATGACGCTGAGCGCAGATGACGCCGCGTTTCAGCTCGACGCGACCGGCCGGGCCTTCCAGCACGCAGCCGGGAGTGCCCTTGAGGTCGCCCGATTCGCGGATCGGCGGATGGATGCCGAGCTTGAACTGCTCGGTCATGGCGATTTCCACCTGAGTCTCCTTGCGGGTCGGACCCAGCACGCGGACATTGTCGATGCGGCCCTTCGGACCGATCAGCGCCACCTTTTCCTCGCAGGCATACTGGCCGGGCTGCGACAGTTCGCTGACGCAGTGCAGTTGGTGGCCAGGGCCGAACAGGGCCTCGACGTCTTCCTGGGCGAGATGCGCGTGATGGGCCGAGACTTCGACCGGGATCGGGGCCGGTGCCTGTTCCTTGATGTGGCCGGTCAGGCTGGCGCGCTTCAGTGCGCCCACCGTCTCGCGCGCGATCATGCGCTCTTCGTCGGTGGGGATGACCAGCACGGTGACCGGCGAGTCGTCGGTCGAGATGATGGCGACGCTGCGGCCGTCGGCTTCCTGGTTGCGGGTCTCGTCGATCCTGATGCCCATGAACTGCAAGCCCTGGCAGGCCAGCCAGCGCACGCCGGCCGACCCCTGGCCGATGCCGCCGGTAAACACCAGCACGTCGAGATCGCCCATGGCGGCGGCATAGGCGCCGACATATTTGCGCAAGGAATAGCAGAAGGTCTTGAAGGCCAGCAGGGCGCGAGGATTGCCTTCGGCTGCCGCCTGTTCAATCTCGCGCATGTCGTTGGAAATGCCCGACAGGCCGCGCAAGCCGGAATGCTTGTTGATCAGCTTGTCGATGGCGTTGGCGTCCATGCCCTCGGAGCGCATCAGATGGACCAGCACGCCGGCATCGACGTCGCCGCAGCGGGTGCCCATGATCAGGCCCTGCGCCGGAGTCATGCCCATGGTGGTGTCGACCGAGCGGCCATGGTCGATGGCGCACATGGAAGCGCCGTTGCCCAGGTGACAGGTGACGGTGGCCAGTTCCGAATAGTGCTTCTTCAGCACCTCGGCCGCCTTCAGCGACACATAGGCGTGCGACATGCCGTGGAAGCCGTAGCGGCGGATCTTCTTCTGCTCGTACAGCTCATAGGGCAGGCCGTACAGATAGGCATAGGCCGGCAGGGTGTGGTGGAACGCGGTGTCGAACACCGCCACATGCGGCACGTCGGGCAGCAGGGCGCGGGCTTCGCGGATGCCGGTCAGGTTGACCGGATTGTGCAGCGGTGCCAGCGACGAGAATTTTTCGATCTCGGCGATTACCGCGTCGTCGAGCACAGTCGCGTCGCTGAACTTGTCGCCACCGTGAACCACGCGATGGCCGACGCCGGTGATCTCGGCAATCGAGGCGATCACTCCCAGCTCACCGACCAGTTCGGCAATCATCGCCTGGACGGCATCGCGATGAGTGCCGGTGGGCAGGTCGCGGATGATCTCGCTGCCATGGGCGCGGTAGATGTGGCGGGTATGCTCCTCGCCGATGCGTTCGATCAGGCCGCGGGCGTTGTTGTCCTCGTCATCCGTGTCGAACAGGTTGTACTTCAGCGACGACGAACCGCAGTTGATCACCAGCAGGCGGGCGCGGTGGCCGTTCTTCAGGCTCAGGCCGTAAGGGTCTTCCGACTGCTTGACGGCGGCCAGGGCGATCTCGGCGCCGGTGCCGTCAGCCGAGGCGCGGCGCAGCCGCTCGGTGATCAGCTTCGACAGGTAGTGGATCGCCGGCATGAAGGTCAGAACCTTGGCGGCGAAGATGTCCTCGGGGATCAGCAGGGCCTGGCACTGGGTGACGGCGACCACATCGGCCGAGCTTTTGTCACCGGTCATCAGGCTCATTTCGCCGAACACGTCGCCGGCATCAATGCTGTCGACGTGGTGGACGACGCCGGTGTCGTCGGTGATCGACACCTCGGCCCGGCCCTCGATCAGGACGCCGAGAAAGCGGACATTGCCGCCGAATTTCTTGATCTGTTCCTTGGCGGCGAAGCTCTCGATCCGCGAGCCGGCCAGCAGTGTTTCCAGCCGTTCGTTGGGAAAATCGCGGAACAGCGGCACACTGTGGGCCAGGAAATCAGCGAGTGAAGACGTCATGACGAAGGGCCTTCCCCTTTTGTGCAGCGCAACGGAACATGGGATATACCCCGGGTAAAAGTCAATAAAAGAGCCTTGACAGTTCTGCAACACCGTCGCGCCGGTGGCGCGGGGCTCGCCTTATCCTTATGTTCAGGATTGGTGGGATGCCCGACCGGAGTCGCAGGAATCGCAAGGCATGAGCGGCAAAGACCCGACCCTGCCGACGGCAGTATCGTCGTCGGAGGTGGAGAATTTCCTAATGCAGGTGGCGGCAACCCCGTCGCCGTCCTCCCGTCAGGGCGGCCAGGGGCGCGGCCGGCTGGTGTTCGCCATGGACGCGACCGCCAGCCGCCAGCCGAGTTGGGATCGCGCGGCGCGCATTCAGGGCGACATGTTCCTCGAATCGGCGCGGCTGGGTGGGCTGGATGTGCAATTGGTCTATTACCGCGGCCTCGACGAATGCCGCGCCTCGAAATGGGTGCGCGAGGCCGAGGAGCTGTTGCGGCTGATGCGCTCGGTGTCGTGCCTGGGCGGCTACACCCAGCTTGGCCGGGTGCTGCGGCATGTGATCAGCGAAACCGGCCGCAGCCCGGTCCATGCCGCGGTGTTCGTCGGCGACTGCTTCGAGGAGGATGCCGACGCCGTCTGCCGCAGCGCCGGTGAACTGGGAGTGCTGGGAGTGCCGGTATTCGTCTTCCAGGAAGGCCAGGACGCCATCGCCCGGCGCATTTTCCCGCAGGTCGCCAAGCTGTCGGGCGGCGCCTATTGTCCGTTCGATGCCAACAGCCCGCACCAGCTGCGCGACCTGCTGTCGGCGGTGGCGGTCTATGCCGCGGGCGGCCGCAAGGCGCTGGTCGAACTGGGCAGGCGCCAGGGCGGCCTCGCCCTGCAACTGACCCATCAGTTGGGAGCCTGAGCCGTGCAGGTGATCGCTGTCGGGCTGCTGGTGCTGGCGGTGCTGATGCTGCTGGGCCGGCTGTTCGTCGTCGCCTCGCCCGCCACCCTGGCGCGGCTGGTCAAGGGAGTCGGTCTCGGCCTGCTGGCGGTGGTGCTTCTGCTGCTGGTGGTCACCGGCCGGCTGCCGCTGCTGCTGGCGTTTTTCGCCGCCCTGATCCCCTGGGCATTCCGGGCGATCCAGTTGCACAGCCTGTGGCGCTATTTCCGCAACGCCTTTGGCGGCGGCGGCGCCGGCTGGCATCCGGCGGGCAGCGCCAGCCCCAACACGTCACAAGTGGAAACGCGCTGGTTGCGCATGATCCTGGACCACGACAGCGGCCAGCTTGACGGCGAGGTGCTCGACGGCCCGTTCCGCGGTCGCATCCTGTCGCAGATGTCGCTTGACGAGGCGCGGCACCTGTACCGCGACATCCAGGGCGACACCCAGTCGCGCCAACTGATGGAGTCCTGGCTGGACCGGGTTCACTCCGACTGGCGCGACGAGGCCGCCGACGATACCGCCCCGTCAACGCCGCCATCCGTCGGCACCAGGATGGACCGCGACGAAGCCTATGCGATTCTCGGCCTCACGCCGGGCGCCTCGGCAGCCGACGTCAAGGCGGCGTATCACCGGTTGATGAGGGCCTGCCATCCAGATCATGGCGGATCCGACTGGTTGGCGGCACGGCTCAATCAAGCGAAGGATGTTCTACTTGAAGATTAAAGTCCTCTCAGACTTTGGGTGGATGAAGGTTTCCTCTGGCTCATACTATTCCGCCATTGGAGATGGTCTGACCAGCGCTCTATCCTCTTTGGGCTGGTATTGCGGTCGGTGGGGCGCCTGCTGATCCAATCTTCAATTGGAGGGGTGCGGCCATGGTTCGACTGTTGCGATGGGTCTGTCTGCTGGTCGGCCTGACGGCCGCCGGTCCGGTGCTGGCCGAAGACTTCGCCACCGCCGACGAGGCCGTCGCGCTGGTGAAGCAGGCGGTGGCCCTGTACAAGACGGACGGGCCGGACAAGGCTTTCGCCGCTTTTCAAGATCCCAAAGGCGCCTTCCAGGTCAAAGACCTGTATGTCTTCGTGCAGGACATGAAGGGCAACATGCTGTCACATGGCAAGAACCCGGGCCTGATCGGCAAGGATCTCAGCCATCTCAAGGATGCCGACGGCAAGGAATTCGTCGCCGAAATGATGGCCCTTGCCGCGTCGGGCAAATCCGGCTGGGTCGATTACAAATGGGCCAATCCGGCCACCAGGAAAATCCAGACCAAGACCAGCTATGTGGAGCCGGTCGACGGGCTGTTTATCGGCGCCGGCATCTACAAGTAATACCGACGAGCCTGAAGGCTCGTCCATGCCCTCGCCGGGCGCGCTCCGCGCTCAGGTGCGGCCTCAATGGCCGCTTGAGGACCGGCGTACCGGTTCGGGTATGTGTCAGACATTACGCTCGCCGGTATGATGCCGGTGTGCGGTGCGGGAGAGGGCGATGACCAGGCTGTTCACCAACCTGCCGATCGCGGTCAAGGTGTTCATCGCTCCGGCTCTGCTGATCATCAGCATGATCGGCCTCGGCCTGATCTTTCAGGCGGGGCTACAGCGCCAGTCGGCGGCGCTTGATGAGCTGTATCATATCGCTTCCGACAAGGACCATTTCATCGGCGACATGCGGGCCCGGACCGCCGGGGTCCAGGCCAATCTGTATCGGCTGCTCAACTGGCAGAGCAGCGGCATCGACGCGGCGCGCATTGCCGCGCTCGACAAGCAGGTGCGGCGGGATATCGACGCACTCAAGGCATCCTTCGTCGCCTTCCGCGAGGGCTATGCCAGTCAGCCGGGAGAGGTCCAGCTTGCCGATGCCAGCGCGGCGAGCCTGACCGTATTCGTCAAGTCCGCCCTGGACGTGCTCGATATGGTGACGACCGACGAGATTACCGCTCTGGTGTTCATGGTCGACACCGAACAGCGCTACGACGTCATGGTGAAAAGCCTGGATGCCTACGCCCGGTTCACCGCCGAGCACAATGCCGAGGTCTATCGCAACGCCGTCACCGTCGCCGAGGACGCCCGGTTCCGTTATCTGGCGGTACTGATCGCGGTGCTGGTGGTCGGGGTGGGCATGGTGCTGGTCATGGCCCGGCTGATCGCCGGGCCGGTGGTCGGCATGACCGCGGCGATGGAGCGGCTGGCGCGCGGTGATCTGGCCATTGTCATTCCCGGCCTCGACAATCGCGACGAGACCGGCGGCATGGCCCGCGCCCTGCAAGTGTTCCGCGCCGAGGCCGAGGCCAAGATGCGGCTGGAGGCCGAACACGCCGCCTTGGAGCGACGGGCCGAGCTGGAGCGGCGCGATATGCTGCACGGTCTGGCCGACAGTCTGGAGGCCAGCGTCCGCTCGGTGGTCCAGGGCGTTGTCGCGGCGGCGCAGGATATTCGTGAAACCGCCTCGGCGACCGCCGACCGCTCGCAGGACGGCGGCAGCCGGTCGCTCCAGGTGGGCGAAGCCTCGGCACAGACCACCGAGCGAGTCTCGGCGGTGTCGGCTGCGACCCAGCAATTGGCCGCTTCGGTGGGCGAGATCGGTGGGCAGGTCGAGCGCGCCACCACCATCACCCATGCCGCCGTCGACAGCATCGCCGATGTCGGGGCCACCATGCGACTGCTGGAGACGGCGGCGCAGGAGATCGGCTCGGTGGTGGCGATGATCAACGATATCGCCGGCCAGACCAATCTGCTGGCGCTCAACGCCACCATCGAGGCGGCGCGGGCCGGCGAGGCCGGCAAGGGCTTCGCCGTGGTCGCCCACGAGGTCAAGACTCTGGCCAACCAGACGGGACAGGCCACCAGCAAGATCGCCGGCCAGATCCAGGCGGTCCAGGCGGCTTCGGGCAAAGCGGTCGATGGTATGGGAACCATTTCCGGGGTGATCCGTCAGGTGGACGAGGTCGCCGCGATCATCGCCACCACCGTTCAAGAGCAGACCGCCGCCACCCACGACATCGCCCGCCTGATCGAGGACGTGGCCCGTGATGCCCGTCAGGTGTCCGAAGGAGTGTCGTCGGTGTGCCAGTCCTCGGCGCATGCCTGCGGCGGCGCCATCCGCGTGATCTGGAGCGCCGACCATCTGGCCGGTCTGGTCGGCCGGCTATCCGACGAGATGGATACCTTCATCCGCAAGATCAGGGCCTGACGCGGCGGGGCAGGGGGCCGCTACGCGGACCGTCCGGGGCGGAGAGTCATGGTTGCGCCAGGGCGGCGGGCATGGCACAAGGAGGCGCCGGAGCGATTATCCCGGCCGTTTACTTGCGTTCATTCCATTCCCCGAGGGACATGATGGCTCGCCGCGTTCGTAAAGCAGTTTTCCCTGTCGGAGGCATGGGCACGCGCTTTCTTCCCGCCACCAAGGCGCTGCCGAAGGAAATGCTCCCGGTCGTCGACAAGCCGTTGATCCAATATGCCGTGGAAGAGGCGCAGGCCGCCGGTATCGAGCATTTCATCTTTGTCACCGGCCGTGGCAAGAACGCCATCGAAGATCACTTCGATCATGCCCCCGATCTGGAGCGCACCCTGAAGGAGCGCAACAAGCAGGCCGAACTCGAGGCAGTGACCAGCTGGATGCCGAAATCCGGTCAGGTCTCCTACACCCGCCAGACCGAGCCGCTCGGTCTGGGTCATGCCGTGTGGTGCGCCCGCGATCTGGTCGAGGACGAGCCCTTTGCCGTGATCCTGCCGGACGATCTGGTGATGGCCCGCACCCCCTGCCTGAAGCAGATGGTGGCCGCCCATACCGAGGTCGGCGGCAATGTGGTGGCCGTCATGGACGTGCCGCGCGAGCACACCAAGCGCTACGGCATTCTCGACGTCGAGACCGACAACGGCCGTCTGGCCAAGGCCCGTGGTCTGGTGGAAAAGCCCGATCCCGACAAGGCGCCGTCGACCCTGTCGATCATCGGCCGCTACATCCTGCATCCCAGCGTGTTTGAATTCCTCGACAAGCAGCAGCGCGGCACCGGCAACGAAATCCAGTTGACCGACGCCATGGCCCAGACCATCGGCATGGTGCCGTTCCACGGCCTGCGCTTCGAGGGCCAACGCTTCGACTGCGGCGACAAGGTCGGCTTCCTGCACGCCAATGTGTGCTTCGGCCTCCAACGTCCCGACATTGGTCCTGCGTTGCGTGAATTGCTGGCCGGAATGACTTTCTAAGGATCGTCCCATGCGTGTCGCGATGATCGGTACCGGCTATGTCGGCCTGGTGTCGGGTACGTGCTTTTCCGAGTTTGGTATCGACGTGGTGTGCGTCGATAAGGATGCGAGCAAGATCGAGCGCCTGAAAGACGGCGTCATTCCGATCTACGAGCCTGGCCTGGACGCGCTGGTAACCAGCAACGTCAAGGCCGGGCGGTTGTCCTTCACCACCGATCTGGCCGCCGCCGTCAAGGGGGCCCAGGCGGTGTTCATCGCCGTCGGCACTCCGTCGCGGCGCGGCGATGGCCATGCCGACCTGTCCTATGTCTATGCCGCGGCGAAGGAAATCGCCGCGGCCATGGACGACTACACGGTGGTGGTCAACAAGTCGACGGTGCCGGTTGGCACCGGCGGCGAGGTCGCCCGGATCATTCGCGAGGTTCGCCCCGACGCCGATTTCGACGTGGTGTCGAACCCCGAATTCCTGCGCGAAGGCTCGGCCATCAATGATTTCATGCGGCCCGACCGCGTGGTCATCGGCGCCACCTCCGAGCGCGCCCGCGCGGTGATGAAGCAGCTTTACCGCGTGCTCTACCTGATCGAGACGCCGATCGTCTTCACCTCGCTGGAGACATCGGAACTGATCAAATATGCCGCCAATACCTTCCTGGCGACCAAGATCACCTTCATCAACGAGATTTCCGACCTGTGCGAAAAGGTCGGCGCCAATATCCATGATGTCGCCAAAGGCATCGGCCTGGACGGCCGCATCGGCAAGAAGTTCCTCCATGCCGGTCCCGGCTATGGCGGATCGTGCTTTCCCAAGGACACCCTGGCGCTGGTCCGCACCGCCCGTGACTCGGGGGCGCCGCTGCGCATCGTCGAAGCGGTCGTTGCCATCAACGACGAACGCAAGCGCCGCATGGCCGAAAAGATCATCGGCGCCTGCGGCGGCTCGGTGGCCGGCAAGACCATCGCCGTGCTGGGTCTGACCTTCAAGCCCAACACCGACGACATGCGCGACAGCCCCAGCCTGGAAATCGTTCCAGCCTTGCAGCAGGCCGGCGCCACCGTCCGCGCCTTCGACCCCGAAGGCATGGACGAGGCCAGGAAGCTGCTGCCCGACGTGGTGTGGTGCGACGACGCCTATTCCGCCATGGAAGGCGCCGACGGCCTGGCCATCCTGACCGAATGGAACGAGTTCCGCGCCCTGGACATCCGCCGCGTCAAGACGCTGCTGCGGGTGCCGGTGCTGGTCGATCTGCGCAACATCTACGAACCCGCCGAAATGACGGCGGCCGGCTTCACCTATGTGAGTGTCGGCCGGCCGGGTTGATTGAATCCTCCCTCGCCCGCCTGCGGGAGAGGGAGGGGGGCCCGCCGAAGGCGGGGGAGGGTGAGGGTGGCTCCCGTCTCCGTCAAAGTTCGCCTTGTACCTGGAAGCCACCCTCACCCCGACCCTCTCCCGCCAGCGGGAGAGGGGGAAATGAGTCCGCCGCCCATGACCATCCGCACCATCACCACCACGCCGTTCGCTGGCCAGAAGCCGGGGACATCGGGCCTGCGCAAGAAGGTCAAGGTGTTCCAGCAGCCGCATTATCTGGAAAACTTCGTCCAGGCGATCTTTGATTCGCTGGACGGTGTTCAGGGCAGGACGCTGGTGCTGGGGGGGGATGGGCGGTTCCATAACCGCACGGCGGTGCAGACCATCCTGAAAATGGCGGCGGCCAACGGCTTCGGCCGGGTGATGGTCGGGCAGGGGGCGATTCTGTCGACTCCGGCGGCCTCCTGCGTCATCCGCAAATATCAGACCTTCGGCGGCATCATTCTGTCGGCCAGCCATAATCCCGGCGGTCCCGACGAGGATTTCGGCATCAAGTACAACATCGCCGCCGGTGGCCCGGCACCCGAGAAGGTGACCGAGGCGATCTATGGCCACACCCAGACCATCAGCCAGTACCGCATCCTTGACGCCGCCGACATGGACATCGACACCATCGGCGAAGCCAGGTTGGGCGACATGGTGGTGCAGGTGTTCGATCCGGTCGCCGACTATGCCGCGCTGATGGAAGAGCTGTTCGACTTCCCGGCGATCCGCGGCCTGTTCGCCGGCGGGTTCAAGATGTGCTTCGACGCCATGAGCGCGGTGACCGGTCCCTATGCCCGCGAGATCCTGGAAACCCGGCTGGGTGCCGCCGCCGGTACGGTGATCAACGGCACGCCGCTGGAAGATTTCGGCGGCCATCATCCCGATCCCAATCTGGCTCATGCTCAGGATCTGGTGGCGGCCATGGCCGGCCCCACTTCGCCCGATTTCGGTGCCGCGTCGGATGGCGATGGTGATCGCAACATGGTGCTGGGCCGCGGCTTCTACGTCACCCCCTCCGACAGTCTGGCGGTGCTGGCGGCCAACGCCACCCTGGCGCCCGGCTATCGTCGGGGCCTGACCGGCATTGCCCGTTCCATGCCGACCAGCCAGGCCCCCGACCGGGTCGCCGCCAAGCTGGGTATCCCGTGCTTCGAGACCCCCACCGGCTGGAAGTTCTTCGGCAACCTGCTGGATGCCGGCCTTGCCACCCTGTGCGGCGAGGAAAGCTTCGGCACCGGCTCGGACCATGTGCGCGAGAAGGATGGGCTGTGGGCGGTGCTGTTCTGGCTCAATGTGCTGGCGGTGCGCGGCCAGCCGGTCGCCGACATCGTCCGCGAGCATTGGCGCGCCTTTGGCCGCAATACCTATTCCCGCCACGACTATGAAGGCATCGACAGCCGCGCCGCCGATGCGCTGATGGAGCATCTGCGCGACAGCCTGAGCGGCCTGACCGGCAAGGTGCTGGGCGGCTATACCGTCCAGCAGGCCGACGATTTCAGCTATACCGATCCGGTGGATGGCTCCGTATCCCGTCAGCAGGGTATCCGTCTGCTGTTCGCCGACGGCAGCCGCGTGGTGTATCGTCTGTCGGGCACCGGCACCGAGGGGGCGACCTTGCGCGTCTATATCGAGCGCTTCGAACCCGATGCGGCCCGCCACGATCTCGACCCGCAGATCGCTCTGGCCGAGCTGATCACCATCGCCCGCGATGTCGCCGAAATCGAGGCCCGCACCGGCATGACCGGCCCGACCGTGATTACGTGATGTTTCCCTCTCCTAAACCATGGCGCCGGTCCTCCAGCGGCCATTGAGGCCGCGGCCAAGCGCGGAGCGCGCCCGGCGAGGGCACAGATGAGCCTTCAGGCTCATCTATATTAAAAGGAGCGTTTCCACATGAGCGCCCACCCCTTCGACCCCACCATTCTGCGCGAATACGACATCCGCGGCATCATCGGCGAGACTCTGTCGGCGACCGATGCCCGGGCCATCGGTCGGGCTTACGGCAGTATCGTGGTGCGGCGGGGGGGGCGGGTGGTGTGCATCGGCTATGACGGCCGCGTCAGCTCGCCGGAGCTGGAACGGGCCTGCGTCGACGGCCTGCTGGCGTGCGGGCTGGAGGTGCATCGGGTCGGGCGCGGGCCGACGCCCATGCTGTATTACGCGGTGCACGCGCTGAAGGCCGACGGCGGCATCATGATCACCGGGTCGCACAACCCGCCGAATCACAACGGCTTCAAGATCATGATCGGGTCCAAGTCGTTCTATGGCAAGGACATCCAGGGGTTGGGTGAGATTGCTGCGGCGGGCGACTATGTGTCCGGGCGTGGCAGCGTCGTCGACCATCCGATCCTGGTCGATTACGTCGACCGGCTGTTGCAGGACTATGATGGCGTCCGGCCGCTCAAGGTGGTGTGGGATGCCGGCAATGGCGCCACCGGCGAGGCGCTGACCCGGCTCGCCGCCCGCCTGCCCGGACAGCATACCCTGTTGTATGCCGACATCGACGGCACCTTTCCCAACCACCACCCCGACCCCACCGAGCCGCACACCCTGCGCGATCTGCAAGACCGTGTGTTGCAGGACGGCGCCGATCTGGGCATCGCCTTCGACGGTGACGGCGACCGCATCGGTGTGGTCGACGGTCAGGCGCGCATCCTGTGGGGGGATCAGATCCTCCAGATCCTGGCCGAGGAGGTGCTGGCGACGCATCCCGGCGCGACCATCATCGCCGACTGCAAGGCCAGTCAGGCGCTGTTCGACGAGGTGGCGCGGATGGGTGGTCAGCCGCTGATGTGGCGCACCGGGCATTCGCTGGTCAAAGCCAAAATGGCCGAGACCGGCGCGCCGCTGGCCGGCGAAATGAGTGGCCATATCTTTTTCGCCGATAAGTATTACGGCTTCGATGACGCGCTGTATGCGGCGGTTCGCCTGCTCGGCATCATCGCCCGCTGGACCGGCAAGACCCTGGCCGAGCGCTATGATGCCATGCCGCATCTGGTCAACACCCCGGAAATCCGCTTCGACTGCGCCGATACCCGTAAATTCGCGGTGATCGCCGAGGTCAGGCAGCGCCTTGCTGCCGCGGATGCCGATGTCAACGACATCGACGGCGTCCGCGTGCTCACCGCCGATGGCTGGTGGCTGCTGCGCGCCTCCAACACTCAGGCGGTCCTGGTCGCCCGCGCCGAAGCCCGCCATGCCGACGGCCTGCAACGCCTGCGCGATGCCCTGTCCGAACAACTGCGATTGAGTGGGGTGGTCTTGCCGCCCTGAGGGCGCCGCCGTCTCGCCGACGAGACGGGAAGAAAAAGCGCTTGCGCTTGACCGACCGGTCAATTATATTCCGGGTCATGCACACGGAAACCTCGCGCGACCGCATTCTCGAAAGTGCCCGGCGGCTGTTTTACACCCGCAGCTTTGCCGATGTCGGTGTGGCCGAAATCTGTACCGAAGCCAACGTGAAGAAAGGCAGTTTCTACCACTTCTTTTCGTCGAAACAAGATCTGGCTCTGGCCATGCTGGACGATTACCGGGCAGAGCGGAGCGGCGAGTTCCTTCGCCTGGCGCAAGACACCAGCCTGCCGCCGTTGGAACGGCTGCGCCGGTTTTCCTTGTACATCGCCGACCACCAGGAGGCCTTTCATCGGGACCACGGCATCGTCCCGGGCTGCCCGTTCGGCAATATGGCGGCCGAACTCAGCACATGTGACGAACCGATCCGCAATCGCATCACCGAAGTTTTCACCAGCTTCGAATCGGCGATCGAGCGACTGTTGCGCGAGGCGGCGGGTCAGGGTGAGTTGATCGGCGTCGATCTGCCTGCCACCGCCATTGCCATGCTGGCCTATCTTGAGGGCGTGATCCTGACCGCCAAGACCCGCAACGATCCGCGGATCATCCGCGCTCTGGGGCCGGCACTGGTGACTCTGCGAGTCCCCGCCTCACCGTAAGGGGGGGGCGCGATCTTTCTGGATGTCCGGAGCCGGACAACCTTCGAAATGCAGCGGCCCCGTCCTGGCCGCTGTCACTTGAGGCTTTTTTTTGCCTCACATTAGACCGACCGGTCAACTCATTGAGGGAGAAGCATCACATGAACCATCAGCCCACCGCCCGACGTCCGCTGATTGATCCGGTTCCGCCGCAAGGTGACGAGGCCCGGGTTGCGACGCTGCTCGGCATGATCGAGCAGGAACTCGGCTTTGTTCCCGACGGCCTGCGCCTGTACGGCATCAGCCCGCCATTGCTCGAGGCCTTCCTTGGCACCGTCGGCTACTTCCGCAGCGGGGCCGGTGGCCTGTCGCCGGAACTGGCCACGGTCATTCGCTACCTCGTCTCGTCGAAGTCGATGTGTTCGTTCTGCATCGACTTCAATGAAACGATGCTGGTGTCCATGGGGCATGATCTCGATGTCCTGCGCGCCGCCCGATCCGACCCGGACAAGGCGCCGGTCAAGGATGCGGAACGACCGCTGATCCAGCTTGCCCTGAAGGCTGTTTCCGGCCCGGAAACGGTCACGGCCAGCGACATCGACGTTGCGCGCGGTCATGGGTGGTCCGATCGCGTGTTGTTCGACACCGTTGCCGTGGCGGCCAGCAACTGGGCCTTCACCACCATGCTGCGAACCTTCAAGGTCGAACACCAGGGTGCCCTGGCCTAGTGGCTCGCGTCATTCAAAATGACGTGAGCCACTAGTCTGCCTCTGGCGGAAAAAGCTCCGCTTTTTCAGGGCTCAAGCGCCGCTCGGGCTTGGCGTGGTGACGGGTGGTGCGGTCCGCCACCCGTCATGGCGTCGGCCTCGTGCTATCGAGCGGGCACCGTTCCCATCCATGGTGTCATTCCATTGGCCACTTGTTGCAGTGCCACAAGTTACGTTACAAAGCGCGCATGCGTACCTTGTTTCATTTCTGGCTGTCACCCGCTTGCCGGAAGGTCCGGCTGGTGCTGGGTGAAAAGAAGCTTGATGTCGAGACGCTCCTGGAAAAGCCCTGGGAGCGGCGGCCGGAGTTTCTGGAGCTGAACGCGGCCGGAGAGGTGCCGGTGCTGGTCGAGCGCAATGGCGCGGTGCTGGCCGACGCGGCGGCCATCTGCGAATATCTCGACGAGGTCTATCCCGATCCGCCGTTGATCGGCCATCACCCGATCCAACGGGCCGAGGTCCGTCGCCTGGTTGGCTGGTTCGATTCGCTGTTTGATCGCGATGTCACCCAAAATCTGGTGGGTGAAAAGATCGTCAAGCGCTGCATGGGCGCCGGCACGCCGGAATCGAAATACGTCCGGGCCGGCTATGCCGCCATCCATCCCCATCTCGACTATCTGGCCTGGCTGATCGAACAGCGCCGCTGGTTGGCGGGTGACACGTTTTCGCTGGCCGACATCACCGCCGCGGCGCATCTGTCCTGCGTCGACTATATCGGCGATGTGCCGTGGGACGAGCATCCGGTGGTCAAGGACTGGTACGCCCGCATCAAGTCGCGCCCCTGCTTCCGCCCGCTGCTGTCCGACCACATCCCCGGCATGGGTCCGCCGGCCCATTACGCCGACCTGGATTTCTGACGGCAACCTGTATGGTCCAATCCCGGTATGGACAGGGTCCGACCCCCCGCCTATCCTCGGCGCGGGCGGTGTCCGTTCAGGAGGGTGGTTCTGGTGGCGACGCATGGCAACGCCTTGCCCCGCGATTACATGCTGGGAGAGTACCGGCTGGTTTCGGTGCTGGGCGAGGGTGGTTTCGGCATTACCTATCAGGCCGAGGACAGCAATCTCAACTGTCCGGTGGCGATCAAGGAATACCTGCCGACCCAGCTCGCCAAGCGCCTGGACGACGGCACGGTGGTATCGCTGTCGGACAACCATGCCCAGTATTTCGGTGACTGGAAGCGGCGATTCCTGGATGAGGCGCGGACCCTGGCGCGCTTCCGTCATCCCGGCATCGTCCGCGTGCTGCGCTTCTTCGAGGCCAACGGGACCGCCTATCTGGTCATGGAGATGGAGCAGGGCATCACCCTGGAGCACTATCTCCGGCGCTTGAACCGGCCACCGTCGCAGGACGAGTTGGATACGATCGTCGCCCCGGTGCTCGACGGGCTGGAGGAAGTCCACGGCGCCGGATACCTGCACCGCGACATCAAGCCCCAGAACATCGTCATCCGCGCCGACGGCTCGCCGGTGCTGATTGATTTCGGCGCCGCTCGCCTGGAGATCGAAGGCCGGTCGCGCACCCTGACCTCGATCTATACCCCCGGCTATGCGGCCCCCGAGCAATATGCCGAACATGGCCGGCTGGGACCGTGGACCGACATCTTCGCCCTGGGCGCGGTGCTTTACCGCGCCGTCTCGGGGGTCAAGCCGATGGAATCCCTGTCGCGCATGATGCAGGCGAGCGATCCGCTGCTGTCGGCGGAGCAGGCGGCGGCTCCGGGGGCCTACCGTCCCGCCTTCCTGGCCGGCATTGATGCGGCCCTGCGCCTCAAGCCGGAAGAGCGGCCGCAATCTGTCGCCGACTGGCGGCCCGGGCTGATGCCTTCAGCGCTGGTTGCGATGCGTTCGGTGGAGGCGGTGGCCGCGGTGGTCATGGCCGAGTCTCCGACCGTGGTCGCTCCGTTGCCATCATGGTCCGTGGCGGCGGAAATCGCGCCGTCGCCGGTGGAGACGGTTGCGCCGCCGCCGCCGCCCATCGAGATCACCGCTTTGCCGCCGTCCCCGGTCTCCGGCGGGTCACGCCGCATCCTATGGCTGTCGGCCGCCGCCGGCGTGGTTGCCCTGTCGGCTGCAACCGGGCTCTGGTGGGCTGGCTCGTCGAGCCCGCCGCCGGCAGCATCCCGCGCCGTGGTGACGGCTCCGACGCCCGCCCCCGTTGCCGTGGCGGATGCCGTACCGCCTCCGGTCGCTACCACCCCCACCCCCTCGGCCGCCGCCGCGCCGCGGTCCACCAGCTTCCGCGATTGCGCCGACTGCCCGGACATGGTGATCGTGCCGCGTGGCAGCTTCATGATGGGCTCGCCGTCCCAGGATTCGCTTCACAAGGAGCGTGAAGAGCCGCAGCACGCGGTGACCATCGCCCAGCCATTCGCACTCAGCCGCTATCACGTCACCCGCCAGCAGTTCGAGGCGTTCGCCCGCGACACCCGGCTGATGACCAGCGGCTGCCAAGTCTACCGCAAGAGCGGTTGGGCCTTTGATGCCAAGGCGGGTTGGCATGCTCCGGGCTTTCTCCAGGACGACAATCATCCCGTCGTCTGCGTGTCGTGGTCCGAGGCTCAGGCCTATGTGGAGTGGCTGAGCCAGAAGACGGGGCGTGCCTATCGTCTGCCGTCTGAAGCCGAATGGGAATATGCGGCGCGCGGCGGCAGTGCGGAGGTCCGCTACTGGGGGGCCGAGTCGCAATGCGCGTTCGCCAATGCCGCCGACGAGGCGACCCGTTCGGCCAATCCCTATCTGGTTGCCGCCGCCTGCGATGACGGCTTTTCTCATACCGCGCCGGTCGGTAGTCTCAAGCCCAACGGCTTCGGCCTGTTCGACATGCTGGGCAATGCTGGGCAATGGACCCAGGATTGCTGGCATGGCAACTTCAAGGGGGCTCCCAGCGACGGCTCCGCCTGGGCCGATGCCAGATGCGCCCGCCGTGTCGTCCGCGGTTCCGCCTGGAGCGATGCGCCGGAAGAAGTCCGCGCCGCGGTGCGCTATCATGAGAGCGTGTCGGATCACGAGGCCGGCGTCGGCTTCCGCGTGGTCCGTGCGCCCGACCCCTGATCGGTTCCGCCCATGCTGCTGTCCGTCGAGCCCGCCGTCCTGGGCGCCTATACCCTGGCCGCGTCTGCTATCGTCATCTCACCCGGCCCCGATACCATGCTGATCCTGCGCTATACCCTGACCTCGGGGCAGCGGGTCGGCTTGGCGACGGTGGCGGGGGTGCAATTGGGGTTGGTGGTGCATACGGTGGCGGCGGTGCTCGGCCTGTCGCTGCTGATCATGTCGATGCCGGCCCTGTTCCGCGCCGTCGCCCTGGCCGGTGCCGGCTATCTCGGCTGGCTGGGCATCCAGAGCTTCCGCGCCGGAGTGCTGTCGGTGTCCGAGGATGGGGTGCGGGTCGGCGCGGTCAAGGCGGCGCGCGATGCGATGATCTGCAACATCCTCAACCCCAAGGTCATCGTCCTGTTCCTGGCGCTGATGCCCGGCTTCCTGCGGCCCGAGCGCGGCGACGTGCCGGCTCAACTGGTGACCCTGGGGGTGGTGCTGATCCTGGTCAACGTGGTGTGGCAGGTCGGCCTGACCACCGCCGCCGAAGCGGCCCGCCGCTGGCTGTCCGAGCCTCGGGTGCAGCGGGCGGTGTCGTGGCTCACCGGCCTGATCCTGCTTGCCTTCGCCGTGCTGATGGTGGTCGAGCACGGGTTGGGATAGGAGTGCGGCGTTCCCGCAAAGCTCATCCTGGAATCCAGGGCGCTGCTTTATACCGACGAGCCTGAAGGCTCATCCATGCCCTCGCCGGGCGCGCTCCGCGCTTGGCCGCGGTCGCAATAACCGCTGGATACCGGCGCACCGGTTCGAGCATGTGTCAGTGATTAGGCTCGCCGGTATTACTCGCTCGCCCGCTTGCGGGAGAGGGCAAGAGCGGGGCGGTAAAATGTGTGCATCCCGAGCCCATCAAGAGGGCTTCAGGAGCGCCGTCAATGGCGCGCTTTCCGGCACAGCCACATGGGCCGCGCCGTGGCATGGGCGTGCCAGGGACGGCGTTCGGCCATGTGATCGGGGCGCTCCCAGCGCAGGAAATGCAGCCGATGGCGATGGCGGCGGCGCAGCATGGTGACGGTGCCGGCGGCCGACAGCAGCAACAGGGCGCCTGCCATGTAGCCGGTCACATAGCCGACCAGACCGGATTGCAATCCGTTGCTGGTGAATGGGTCAAGAACTCCGGTGATCAGGGAAGCGGTATACATGCTTCGCTTCCTCCTCTGCTGCATCGCAATAATGCGGAAGCCTCACGAAGGCTGTGCCGCGGGCGCCGTAAATAAGCGCAAATGGATCAGCCACAAAAATAAACTAGCACTTTCGAAGGATAAATTCAATTCGGCTCGGGAGTACTGGACTGATGACGGGGGCAACAGAACTTTTCGTCAAATGTCTCGCAATGTTGTGCGATCGCCGCGCGCGGCCATCCGCGTCATCGCTTCGCGCACCAGCGGCACGGTGATTTCGCGCTTTTCCGCCAGCGCCGCGGCGTCCACCGCTTCGACCAGACTGCGGGCGGCGGCAAAACTGCGCTCCAGGCGGGGCAGGGCGTAGGCGATCACCTCGGTCGGCACCTTGAGCTGACGGTCGGCGAACAGCTTGACCAGCACCGCGGCGAGCAGCGCATCGTCGGGTGGGTCGATGGCGACATTGGGAATCGCCCGCAGGCGCGAGCGCAGATCGGCTAGATCGAGTTTCCAGCGCGCCGGGGCGCTGCGTCCGGTGAACAGGATCAGGCAGCGCGACTCGCGGGCCAGATTGAACAGATGGAACAGCGCCACCTCATTGACGCCGCGGTCGGCATCCTCCACCGCCAGGGCCGGAGCCGCCGGCAGCAGGCGCGGCGGGTCGTCGCGGCCAAGGCTGGCCGCGGCCACGATGACTGCTCCGGTGCGGGCGGCGAACACATGGGCCAGATGGGTCTTGCCGCAGCCGGCGGGACCATGCACCGCCAAGGCCGGTGCCGGCCAGGACGGCCAGCGATCAAGCCAGGCCATGGCCGCGGCATTGCCGGACGATACCAGGAAATCCTCGCGGCCCAGGGCCGGCCGCAGCCCCAGGTCGAGGGCAAGTTGACGGGGATCGGGCATCAGGGCGCCGCTTCGCCGCTGTGGTGGTAAAGCGGGCTGGCGAGGTAACGGGACAGGGCGAATCGGGCCAGCACACCGATGGATGCCGCCACCGGCACCGCCAGCAGCACGCCGAGAAAACCGAACAGCGAGCCCGCCGCCAGCAGCGCAAAGATGATCCACACCGGATGCAGGCCGACCTTGTCGCCCACCAGCTTGGGCGTCAGGAAATTTCCCTCGACGATCTGGCCGACCACGAACACCCCGGCCACCAGGGCCGGCAGGCTCCAGTCGTGGGATTGGGCCAGCGCCAGCACGATGCCCAGCACGAAGCCGGACAGGGCTCCCAGATAGGGAATGAACGATATCAGACCGGCCGACATGCCCAGGATCAGGCCGACATCCAGCCCGACCAGGGTCAGGCCGATGCCGTAATAGGCGGCCAGCAGCAGGCACACCGTGGCCTGACCGCGGATGAAGCCGGCCAGGGTCTTGTTGATCTCGGCGGCCTGGGCGCGGATGGTGTCCACATGGGCGCGCGGCAGCCAACTGTCGATCCTGGCCACCATGTGGTCCCAGTCGCGCAGCATGTAGAAGGTCACGACCGGGGTGATGAAGATCAGCGACAGCACGTTGATCAGGGCGGCGCTGCCGGCCAGCAGCCGGGTCAGCAGCCCGGCAATCCAGCCCACCGCGGTGCCCGCCGAGTCGCCCACCGCCGCGCGCAGGCTTTCCATGTCTTTGGGCGACAGGTAACGCTGGGCATGTTCAAGCAGCGGGTGCGCCCAGGCCGCCAGACGCTCCACATAGCCCGGCACCTTGGCGGCGAAGCTGCCGACCTGGGCCTGGATCACCGGGAACAGCATCAGCACCAGCAGCACCGCCAGCAGAAAGAAGCCGATGGTGATGATGCCGGTGGCGGCGAGGCGCGAGGCGCCCAGGCGCTCCAGCCGGTCGGCCAGCGGATCGAGGAAATAGGCCACGATCATGCCGGCGGCGAACGGCAGCAGAATGCCGCTGAGCAGATACAGCGACACCACCAGCAGCAGCAGGCCGACCAGCCAGAAGCGCAGCTTCGACTCGCGGGTCATGGCGGACCCTCCAGGCCGTTGCTGGCCAGCTTGCGGCCCCAGATCACCAGATAGGCCAGGCCCGACAGCAAGGTGCTGGCGCCCACCAGATAGATCAGCGCCGTGCTGCCGCCACGGCTGTCGAGCCCCAGACCCAACTCGGCCAGCACCACCCCGGCCAGCACGATTTGCAGGAAGGTGTTGATCTTGCCGATATACAGCGGGTCGACCCGCGAATATCGCGAGAGAAGCAGCATGAGCAGGGCGCCGCCGACGATGAACAGATCGCGGAACACTATCATGATGACCAGCCAGCTCGGAAGGTCGCCGAGCCAGCCCAGCACCACATAGATGCTGACCAGCAGCACCTTGTCGGCCAGCGGGTCGAGAAAGGCGCCGAGTTTGGAATGGGCATTGAACAGGCGCGCCACCGCGCCGTCGATGCCATCGGTGATCCCCGCCGCCACGAACATCCAGAAGGCCCAGGTCATCTGGCCCTGCAACATCAGCCAGACGGTCAGCGGCACGGACACCAGCCGGCCGACCGTCAGGATATTCGGGATATGCGCCACCTTCACCGTTGCGCGCTACCGAAGCTGGGGCGCAGTTGCAGGCCGGTCTCGCCGGGTGTCAGGACAAATCCGGCCTGCATCAGAACCTGTTCCACCTGCGGCATGCCGCCCGAGGCGTGCAGGATCACCACCGCTTCCTCGCGGCTCACCGACACCACCTCGAGTCGCTGGATCAGCGGCAGCGCCGACAGTCGCTGACGCGCCTGGAGCCACTCCTTCATGCTGGAGATTGCCACCACGGCGTTGACCGCGCCGGCTTCCTGTCCGGCCGGTACGGCGGCCAACTGCTTATGGGCATTGGCGGCGGCATCGGCGACCGCGTCGGCGGCGCGCTGCAATACCGCCGGCAGAGTCTCACCAGCCTTGGCCGCGATCTTGAGCGTCCCGAGTCGCGGTGCCGCCGGGCCGATGCCGGTGGTCTGGACCGTGACCAGCGGCAGGGTGTCCGGTCCGGTGGTCACGGTGGCGATGCTGACCAGCAGGTCCATGGCGCCGTGGCGCCGGGCCAGCGCCGTCAGGGCGGCGTTGTCGCGGGCGATCGCCTGACGGGCGGACACCATGGTGACGTCCTCCAACTCGCCGGTCGGCACGATGAACGGTACCAGCCCGTCGACCGGCCGTCGTGCCCAGGCCTCGCGCCACGGGTTGGGATCGTCCCACAGCAGCGGCCCTTCGGCTCCGGCCAGCACCGGCACCACCAGCAGCGGCGGCCGGCGGCTGTCCACATAGGATACGCCGCTCCCGTCGAGCAGGGTGCGAATCGACTCGGGCTTGAAGCGGACGGTGAAGCTGGCGATGTAGCGTACCGCCGAGCTTTTTTCGCTTTCGACGATGACGTCGAGCACCATGGACTGAATGTCGCGCGCCGATGGCTCGGGCACGCGCTTCTGTCCCGATGCCACCAGACGGTCCATCAGCCGGCGGAAGGCCAGGCGCTGGACGTCGTCGAAGGCTTTTTCACGGGCCTGCATGGCATTGGCGGCGGTAACGTCCACCTGGACGTCGGAGACCGAAAAGGCCTGGTCGGCGGTCTGGGCCACCGCGGGCGCGGCGGCAAGGCCGAGGGCGGCGAACAGGGCAAGGGCGAGGATGATGCGGGGCATGGATCCGGCGGGGGTTAAAGTGCGGCGGCCAATCTGACCACATCCGGGCGCAGGAGGGAACAGGTCGGTTGGACTGATGCACCATTCGCGCCATTGTTGTTGCCCAACCGGTCGTTGTCGATTGGCGCGGGCGCCCCATATCATCCAGCAATGGAGTCGCTGCCGAGGGTCGGACCATGGCCAAGAAGACGCAACACCTGATTGATGCCGCTCTGGATCTGGCCGCTGAAAAGGGCTGGCAGGCGGTCACCCTGGCCGATGTGGCGGTGCGCGCCAAACAGCCGCTGGCGGAAGTCTACGTTCATTTCCAGTCCCGCAATGACATCCTGCGCGCCTTCCTGGCCCGCATCGACGAACAGATGATGTCCGGCGAGGTCGATGCCGACGCCTCGCCGCGCGACCGGGTGTTCGAGGTGACGATGCGCCGCTTCGAGGCGCTCACTCCACACAAGCAGGCGGTGCGTTCGATCCTGCGCCAGGGCGTCGACCCGGTCACCGCCCTGTGCGGTGCCCGCCGCTTTGCCCGTTCCATGGCCCTGCTGCTGGAGGCCGCCGGCATCGGCAGTGCCGGGCTGACCGGGCTCGTCCGGGTCAATGGGATGGCTGCCATTTATCTGTATACGATGCGCTGCTGGCTGCGTGACGATACCCCCGATCTGGCCCGCACCATGGCCGCCCTGGATACGGCGTTGCGCCGCGCCGATAGCGTCGCCGGCTCGCTGCGGCGCTGCGGCGCCGCACGGTCATCACATATACCTTCGGCGGAGATCCAACCAGAGACCTGAGCCTTTTGCATATGCGAAGGCGCGTTGACGGCGGCGGTCATCACGATTAATGTTCGCTGCATTGCAGCATACGGATGGGAACCTCACGCCATGCCACCCAAGGCTCAGACGACCGATCAGTTCGACCTCAACAAGCTGTTTCCCGACATGAACCAGTATGTCGGTGATTTCAAGGCCCCGAACGTCGATGTCGAGGCGCTGATGTCCACCCAGCGCAAGAACCTGGAAGCCCTGGCCGCGGCGAATCGCCTGGCGGTCGAAGCGACCCAGGCCGTGTTCAAGCGTCAGACCGATGTGCTGCGCCAGACCCTGGAACAGATCGCCGCCGCCGGCCGCGATATGGCTGGTGGTGGCTCGGTGCCCGAGAAGGCCGCCAAGCAGACCGAGCTGGCCAAGGATCAGTTCGAGCGGACCGTGGTGAACATGCGCGAAATCGCCGAGATGGTGGCGCGCTCCAACACCGAGGCCGCCGACCTGCTCAACAAGCGCTTCGTCCAGAGCCTCGACGAGTTCCGCGAGATTCTGTTGAAGATGAAGGGCTGATCCTTTCTGCGTTTCGTGCGTCTCGTGCGTGGTCGACGGCCGCTCCGGCAACGGAGCGGCCGTTCGGCGTTCCGGGCCCCCAGCAAACAACGTTTCACGAAGGGTGAGACGGTTGGTTACCCGCGCAGGAACTCGGCGACCAGTTGCGGCACCGCCGCGTCAAACCCGGCGGCGCCAAGCGACAGGGCGTCGTCGTCGGGCACCACCGAGCCGCCATTGGCGGCGGTGGCCAGCACCACCACCTTGGCGCGCGGGTTGACGCGACGGCGGTACTCGGCCAGCGCCTGGACCGGATGCTGCGTGCCGGCCCAGGTCTCGTTGTCGGTGATCACCACGAAGGCATCCACCAGCATCTCCTGCTGCAAGGCATACTGCATCGGCAGGGCCAGGTTGGTCCCGCCGCTCCACTGCGACAGGGCCTGTTCCACCCGGTCCAGCCGCAGGTTGGGCGACAGGTCGGGCCGGTGTACCTCGGTGTCGAAGGCGATCACCTGGGCGTCGGGCTCGCTGCGCAGGAACACCATGGCCATCGCCGCCGCCGCCTGATGCGCGGTCAGCATCGGCGAGCCGGCACACCGGGTTCCCTGCATTGATCCCGAAACATCCACCGCCACCAGGACGCGCCGGCCGGTCGGCTCCACTGTGGCGAAGGCCCGGTCGAACGCGTGGTCGAGCGCCTCGATCACCTCTCGAACCGGCGTCCACGACAGCTTGCCGCGGTCACCATGGCCCTGGGCGTAGGTGCGGAGCGCCAGCAGCACCTGGATCGGGTGCACCCGCGCCCGTGCCAGGGCGTGCCGATCCTTCAGCCGCCGCACCACCTCGGCCGCCGCCGGGGAGTGACGGGTCAATACCCCCGCCGCACCCATGCGGCCCAGCGAGCGCAGCAGCGCCGTCGGCGGCATGGTCGGCAGCAGTGCCGTCCACACCTCCGCCGCGGTCTGCCACTCGGTCGGCACCGCCTCGCGCGGCAGAGCATAGTGCCGCACCACCGCCGCCACCTCGGCCGGCGAAGTGGCGGCGCGGGCGCGGTACAGGCCCTCGATCAGCGGAAAGGCCGCGCGGGCCGCCGTGATCGCCGTCTCCGACAGCGGATGGGTGATCCAGTCGAACAGTACGCGGGTCTCCATCCGGTCGGTCAGCGGGTGGGCCAGCCGCAGCAGGTCGCGCAGAGCCCAGCCGTTGCGCTGGCGGTACTTGACCGCCTGCAAGGCCAGCCGCTGCGGCTCCGCCGCGGTGAACCAGCCGGACACCGCCCGGCGCAAGCCCCGGCCCCAGCCGCGGAATCCTTCCACGTACTGGGCGAAGGTCAGCACATGGGTGCCGGTACGGGCGACCTGCGGCAGGGCAGCCAGAGCCGCCTTGCGGGTCGCCTCGCTCGACGCAGCCGCCATCGCCAGTACGAACAGGGCCGGATCGTTCTTCGGTGCCCGGCCGGCCTGGCTGATCTCGACCACCCGGCGCACCACGCGCGGGCCATCGGCATCCAGGCAGCGCAGCACCGCCTCGGCGTTATCGAGGGTCAGTGCGCGCTCCGACACGTAATAGGTGCCGCCCTCCGAGCCGAGCACCAGGAAGCGGTCGAGCTTCGCCCAGTCGTCGACGGCGTACCAGTGGCCGCCGGCGTTGTTGGGCACCTGCCCCGGCAGGGGCTCGGTCTGGGGCACAGCCTGGCGCGGCCGGAAATGCTTCCAGAACACCATCGTTTGCCTCCATCAATGAAAAGAGCGGGAGCGGGCGCTGCGGCCCGTTCCTGGGGGGCCTGCCGGACATGGGATGGATTACCGATAACCCAATCCGTCGGCCCGGCAGGGGCCTGGGTTACGCCAGAGGAGCAGGCATGGAGTCGAGGGACGGCGGCATCTTGGAAAGATAACCATCCCTCATCGGCCCGCTTCCTCTGGCGCAATACGGTTTGTCTGTCAAATGACGCAGCCGTCCAGCGGCGAGCGGACATGTTGGCTGGGACGGAAGCTGCTCTACCGGGTTGAGCTACGTCACCTTGCGGTGACGGCCGGATTTGAACCGGCAACCTGCCCGTTATCAATGGTAACCATCCCATTCCGGCCCGCTCGCCGGCTGTAGCTCTGCGTTCCCGGACATGCGCATCGGAGTGGCATAGGCCAATCTAAGTCGACGCCGCCGGCCAGATCGGCCGGACCGCGCCACTGGGGGATCGTTAAGCCAATCCGTCCGGCCCGGGAACGCGGCGATGTATAAGGCTGTTCTTCCCTTGCGTCAAATACAAAAAAACAACATTACAGATAAAAATAAAACGCAGACAAGAAACAATTCTGACATGACTTATCATTCTTGCGGCATTACTGGCAGCAAGTCCTCCCTGAGGGAAGTACGGGTGGGCGTGGAACCGGCCCACCCGCCAATGTCGGCTTCATTCATGCGGTCAGCCCTTGACGCAGAGCACCTGACGCAACGTATGGACGATGTCGACCAGATCCGCCTGAGCCGCCATCACCGCGTCGATGTCCTTGTAGGCCATCGGCGTTTCGTCGAGCACATCGGCATCCTTGCGGCACTCCACATGGGCGGTAGCGCGCGCGTGATCCTCCAGGGTGAAAGCCTTCTTCGCCTGGTTGCGGCTCATGGCCCGGCCGGCGCCGTGCGAGCATGAGCAGAACGAGTCCGGGTTGCCCTTGCCGCGCACGATGAAGCTCCTGGCCCCCATCGAGCCGGGAATGATGCCCAACTCGCCGACCCCGGCATGCACCGCGCCCTTGCGGGTCACCAGCACGTCACGGCCGAAATGGGTTTCATGGGCGACGTAGTTGTGATGGCAGTTGACCGCCACCGCATCGACCGTGACCGCTGGAAAGGACTTGCGCAACACCGACAGAACCGCCTCCATCATCAGTTCGCGGTTGATCCGGGCGTATTGTTGCGCCCAGGCCACCGCCCGCATGTAGGAGCCGTAATGCTCCGAGCCCTCCGGCAGATAGGCGAGATCCTTGTCGGGCAGGGAGATGAACCAGCGCTCCATGTCTTTCTTGGCCAGGCCGATGAACACCGTGCCGATGCGGTTGCCGATACCGCGCGACCCGGAATGCAGCATCACCCACACCGCATCCGCCTCGTCGAGGCACAGCTCGATGAAGTGGTTGCCGGTCCCCAGCGTGCCGAGATGCTTGACGGCGCGCGACAGCCAGGCCGTGCCGATGCTCGGCTCGCGCTCGATGATCGCCGCCAGACCGTCGGCCTGTGCCGCCCAGGCCGCCTGTACCGCGGCCGGCGGCTCGCCCCAGGCGCCGCGGTCGTTGGCGCCGCCATTGTCGGTGCGGCCATGCGGTACCGCCGCTTCGATGGCGCTGCGCAGGTCGTGCAGGGAGTCGGGCAGGTCGGCGGCCCGCAGGCTGGTGCGCACCGCCATCATGCCGCAGCCCAGGTCGACGCCGACGGCCGCCGGGATGACCGCGCCGAGGGTGGCGATGACGCTGCCGATGGTGGCGCCGAGGCCCCAATGCACATCGGGCATGGCCGCCACATGCTTGAAGACGAACGGCAGGCTGGCGACGTTGCGCAACTGCGCCTCGGCCT
>Ga0209515_10002362_pt1 | contig 29249 bp, 30 predicted proteins | sample Subgroupgradi54m_FD_187454 | JGI IMG/M metagenome (GOLD analysis project Ga0209515, IMG submission 187454) | Subsurface groundwater microbial communities from S. Glens Falls, New York, USA - GMW60B uncontaminated upgradient, 5.4 m (SPAdes)... ... | reverse complement strand
TCGCTCTGAATATCGCCCAATTGGGCAAACGGGTTCTCCTCGTTGAGGCCGATCTCCGGAAGCCGTACATCCACCACGTCTTCGGCATCCCTCGGGAACCAGGGTTTGCAGAGGTGATCGTCGAAAATCTCCCCTTGTCCCGAGCGGTCCGGACCGCTACCGATCTGATGTTGGGAAAACTTGGACTCGAGCTGATCGCGTCTGCTCCGAACATCGACAAAATGGATATTCTCACCAGCGGTCGGCCGCCCCTGAACCCGGCGGAACTCCTCAACTCCCCGCGGGTGACGGAACTCCTGACGATCCTGAAGGAACAGTATGAATACGTGATCCTGGATGCTAGTCCGATCCTGCCGATCACCGATGCCGTCATCCTGGGCTCCAAATGCGATTCAACCATCATTGTCTACCGGGTTGGCAGGATCGCCCGATCGGCACTCCGCAGGACCAAGATCCTCTTAGAGAATGTCCAGGCAAACGTGCTTGGCATCGTCTTAACCGGGCTGCGTGCGGAGCTGAGCCGTGACTACGAGGAGCTCAAATATGCCCGGTACACCTACAGGTATGGGGAAGGTTCGAGCGGCAGGCCCTCTTTGAAAGGGGAAGTGGCCTTGAAAGGGGGAGTGGCCTTACGTCAGGCTGAGACGGGGCTAAAATCTCTGGTAGGTTTCCTGGCGCGGATGTGGAGGGGAACTCGTCCCCAGCCTAAACCTCCCACAAGAGGGGCATCTTGAACTTTTGTCTGAACTCAGCACGACCTCCGAATATTATTGTGCATGGCCAAGATCGCCGGATGGCCCTTACCACCCCGCATACTCCTCTCACCTTCTTCCCCCTAACCCCTTCACCTGGCGAAGCTGAGTCAAACCGATGGTAGGTACCTGGACAAGCGATTCTCGCTGGTGGCCCTCGCTGGGGGTCATCATCGCCCTCCTAGCGACCGCCGCCTATATCATCTCAGAGTTCGAGCCCACCACAGGATTGATCATCGGACTGTCCGCATTGGTCATCCTGGTCGCCATGACGAACATCGAAGTAGCCCTCTATGTCCTGATCTTCTCTATGCTCCTCGGCCCGCAGGTGGTGGCTTCGACTGCCGCCGGCACTCCCCTGGCAAGCCGTGGACTTACGCTTCGCCTTGACGACTCCCTCCTGGTGATCATCGGGCTGCTGTGGTTGGCACGGATTGCGATTCACTCGGATCTGGGAGTGTTCACCAAGACCCCGCTGAATCGGCAGATCGCCTGGTACACGTTCGCCTGCGTTCTCAGCACCGGGTTGGGGATGGTCTTCGGAAGGGTGGAGGTCCTGACCGGCTCACTTTTTACTCTGAAGTATATCGAGTACTTCCTGATCTACTTCATGGTAGCCAACAACCTGAAGAGCCGGACTCAAGTGAGGAACTTTACGGTTGCCCTCCTACTCACCTGCTTGATCGTCAGCTTGATCGGGATCTCTCTGACCCCCTTCTGGGGCCGCGCCTCGGCCCCATTCGAAGGCACCGGCGAAGGAGCCAGAGCCAGGAATATCGAGCCGAACTCTTTCGGGGGCTACCTGGTCCTGCTGCTGGCCTTGAATCTCGGCCTCCTGGTCACTCAGGAATCGAGGAGGGTCAAGGTGGTCCTCTCCCTCCTCGCAGGTATCATCCTGGTGACCCTTGGCCTTACCTTTTCCCGCTCGTCCTACCTCGCCGTGGTTCCCCTCTTTTTCTCGCTCCTCTTCTTCAGTAAGCGGCGCACCGGTGTGCTCATCGGGGGCCTGCTCTTCGCGGGCGTGTTCGTATTCACAGCTCCCAAAGCTGTCTGGGACCGAATCGAGTCCACCTACAACGCCCCAGAAGGAGAGGTGGTCGCGGGCCGATTGCGCCTCGACCCATCCACCACAGCTCGGTTAAAGGACTATGAAGATGCCTTGACGAACGGCTTCCCGCAACGTCCGATACTCGGCTGGGGGATCACTGGGTATTTTTTCATGGATGCCCAGTACCCCAGGACCCTGGTGGAGACCGGGGCCTTCGGATTCGCGATGTTTCTCTGGCTCATGATCTCTGTCTTCCGGCTCGCCAGGAGGCACTACCAGCAGGCAAAGGATCCGCTGATGAAGGGGGTGTCACTCGGCTTCTTGTCGGGCCACATTGCTATCCTTACTCACGCCATCGGGGCCAATAGTTTCATCATCGTGCGCATTATGGAACCGTATTGGTTCTTGGCGGCCATTGTGATGTTGGTGCCACAGATCGAGGAGGTGCAGCCATCGATAGAGGTGCCACTCACTCACGTCGGTATTCGCCGTTGACCGGCCTTCGCCGGCTGTTGGGGCTTCCGCGCCTTCCAATTAGCATCTACGTACTCATCCTCGCCCTATTACTAGTCTTCGCCTATATCGTAACCGGACCGGCACATCAGTTCTTTACAAAGCCCGGCTCCTCCTTGGGATCCTCCTATGAGCCGACGGGTCTTGAGCGGGAGGAGTATTTGAAGGCTATTGAGCAGAAGGAACAGTAGAGAGGAAAGGCAGCTCAAGGGGCTTACAAAATAGCGGCGGCCAAAAACTTGCCTGGTCATGCTTCCGGCCTCTCTCCTCAATCACACTAGCGTATTTAGCCAGGACACCAAGTGATCACTCAATCGCCAACCCTTATCATCCTCTGGAACAAAAGTCGTCTTGCGCCGATCCTTCGCTTGCTCCAACGGGCGGGACGCGAACCCGACACCCCGGTGATCATCGTCGCTGCAAAAGAGGATTTGAAGGCGGTCCTGACGCAAAGGGGACTGGTCGCGAGAGATCTTGAGGGGTACCGGACGACCGAGGACAACTACAAAGTCGCCACCAGCGAGGCCTTTCGCTTGTTAGACGAATGGGGAAAAATCTGTTTCCTCGATGGACAGACGCTGGAAGAGGCGACCTCGTACGACGGGATCTCTCTCTGGAAGGCAATGGAGTTGAACTTTGGTTTCGCATTTTTGGCCCCCCTTATCGACCGCATACAACTCATCGAGCGAGTTCTCGAGGTTGAACGGCCTGACAGAGCCATCTTAGAAGGGGGAACCGACGAAGACCGACTGCTGTTTGCGCTGGCAGCGAGGGCGAGGGGCATCACGGTAGAGACCCACTCGGCCGGACTGATCTTCAGGCTCTTTACCAAGCTCAGGCTCCTCGGCCGCACCAAATCTATTCGACTCGCCGGTACGACGCTCCACTACTGGGTGCCGGCCTTTCTCCTCCTACTATTGTGGCGGATCAAGAGCCTCTTCTACCGTTCCGCGGGGAGATGGGAAAATCGACGCCTCCGAGCCCTCGATGGTCAGGCCTGTGCGGGTCAACAACGACAGACCGTTCTTTTCCTCTCGGTTGTGCAGCGCTTCACCGACATCATCCTCCCGGTCATACGCGAGCTTCAGCGGCGGGATGAGTATCGTGTCCTTGTCCTCGACCGCCGCTTCTCGACGGGCAGGCCGAAGCTGCAGGAAGCAAAGATCCCCCATCGGCTGCTGGAGGGGTATGAGGACCGGACAGTGCGAAGGCAAGTGAGAAGGGCGGCGCGGGTATTTCGAAGGCGATGGGCCCTGCTCCGGCACGACAACGTGGCGGTGGCGTCCTTCCGCTGGAGGAACATGCCGCTCTGGGACGTGGTGAGGCGACGTCTCCACGATAATTTCTTCGTCGGATTCCCAGAGCTGGTGCAGATCATTGAGACGGCGCGGCGGGCGTTCATCGTAGAGCGGCCGAAGATCGCGGTCGTGACAGACGAGCGATCACCATTTCAGCGCGCCTTTGTTGAGGCCGCAAACGGCCTCCAAATCCCGACGCTGAATATCCAGAACGCGATCATCTTCGAGTACCCGCTGGGCAGTCCGATCTCCACCCAAAGGATGGCCGTGGATGGAGAGTATTTCAAAGAGGTGCTAGTGAAAATGGGGAACGACCACCGCAAAATCATCGTCACGGGCCAACCGAGATTCGACCCGCTGGTACGGGGGGATCGGCGCTTCCAGCGAGAAGCGATCATGCCGCGGCTCGGACTGGATCCCCGGAAAAAAGTGATTGTCCTCTTTCCGGAAGGAATAGAGACCGGCATCCGGGAGGCCGACAACGATCAGTTTATGAGGGCGACCTTCATGGCCCTTCGCGACCTTCCTGACGTCCAGGTGGTGACGAAGCTTCATCCGATCGAATTCGACTTCGTGAGGCCCAGGAGGTTCGCTTTAGAGGCCGGCCTCAACGATGTAACGATCGTCAAGGACGTAGATCTCTGGGACCTGCTGTTCATCACCGACCTGGCGCTCGTGACCATGTCAACGGTGGGCCATGAGGCTATCGCGATGGGAAAACCGCTCATTCAGGTCAGCATCTCCAAGACCGAGCCGACGGAAATTCCGTATGCGGAGTTTGGCGCAGCCTTGGAGGTGACCGATGTTGCCGCACTAGGGAAGACCATCGAGAAGACACTGTGGGATCCCGTGACCTTGCGGCGGCTGGAAGAGGGGCGGGTTAACTATCTGATCCACTTCGCGCATAGGCTTGACGGCCGTGCCTCGGAACGTGTCGTGGACCTGATCTGCCAGATGATCCGGGGGAGCGCGGCGAAGTCATCTCACGTGGAGGAGACTGATGCCGTTTGACGGTAAGACGATCCTGATCACCGGAGGAACAGGGTCCTTCGGCCAGCATTTCGTCAAGACCATCCTGGCCCGGTATCATCCGAGGGCCATCCGGATCTTCAGCCGCGATGAGTTGAAGCAACATGACATGGGCGAAGCGTTGCAGGACGACCGACTCCGCTACTTCCTTGGCGACATTCGGGATAAGGAACGGCTGGTCCGCGCCCTAAAGGGAGTGCAAATCGTCATCCACGCCGCGGCCCTGAAGCAGATCCCGGCATGCGAGTACAACCCCTTCGAGGCGGTTCAGACGAATACTCTGGGAGCCCAGAATCTGATCGACGCAGCGATCGATGCCGGCGTCGAACGGGTCCTCGCTCTTAGCACCGACAAAGCGGTCAATCCCGTTAATTTGTACGGTGCCACGAAATTGTGCGCGGACAAGCTGTTCATCCAGGGCAACTCGTACACTGGTGCCGGTCCAACCAAGTTTGCGTGCGTTCGGTACGGCAACGTCGTGGGCAGCCGCGGGAGCGTGATCCCTCTCTTTCTCGAGCAGCGCAAATCCGGCATCGTGACGATCACCGATCGCAGGATGACCCGGTTCTGGATCACCCCGGATCAGGCTGTCGAGTTCGTGACCCGCTGCATCGAGCGGATGCAAGGCGGAGAGATCTTCATTCTCAAGATCCCCAGCATGGCCCTGCTCGACCTGGTCCAGGCCATTGCCCCAGGCTGTCAGATTCGTGAGACCGGGATCAGGCCCGGCGAGAAACTCCACGAGATCCTCCTCACAGAGGATGATGCCCGACACACGCTCGAGTTCGAGGACTCCTTCCTGACCGAGCCCGAGTTTCCGTGGTGGGGGGGTTCTCAATGGACAGGCGGCAAGCCCCTCCCCGAGGGGTTCTCCTACCGGAGCGACAACAATACCCATTGGCTGACGACCGAGGCGCTGACAAAACTCATCTGAGTGGGGATCCAGCGGCGGACCATCTCGCTCGAGGGAGGCACTCCGCGTCGATCTGGCAGCTCCTGATCCTCGGTGTGACTGTTGGGTTAATCTTCGTCTTACCCGCCGCTCATCTCGGCGCTACCGTCTCGCTGATCGGGATGCAGCTCATGCTGTGTGCCTTCCTCATCAAGACTCTGGAGGAGCTCCGAAACAATCTCGGCCACCGTTTCCCACCAGAAGAACGGACCTAGTCGAAGGATGCCAGTGGGAAAATCGAATCAGCCTCGAAATACCCTCTGCAGCCGTTTAGCGAACATAACGCCCGGTACTAGTGTCCTGAGTCAGAAATTCTCTCACTAAGATTCCCTCTCCACCATGGGAGGAGAGGGGCAGGGTGAGGGGGCGGTGACGCCGTAAGTGCCCTCACCCCAGCCCTCTCCCAGGTGGAGAGGGAGAACAAAAAGCTCAGATGACTTCCGGAATTAGTCAGCGTAGGTGAGAGGTTTGAGCGGTAAGGAAACTATTCAACTTTCAGTCCTCATCCCAATTTACAATGAGGAGGTGGGACTTCCTCATCTTCTCGAACAGGTCGTGAAGGCGTGCGAGCAGACAGGCTTGAGCTTTGAAGTCATTATCTGCAACGATGGCTCTTCGGATTCGAGTGAACAGATCGTCTTAACAAAACGCATGCAGGATCCCAGGATTAAATTGATTTCTCTTTCCAGAAATTTCGGACACCACCCCGCGATGCAAGCAGGCATGGATCTTTGCAGAGGCGAGGGCGTTATCCTCATGGATGGCGACTTTCAGGATCCGCCTGAGATGATCCCCACGTTGGTCCAGAAATGGAAAGAAGGATTCGATATCGTGTGCACCAGAAAACTTTCTCGAAAAGATCCGTGGGCACGGCGCTGGTTCTTCAGAGGTTTCTATAAACTCTTCAACGCTCTCTCTTCAACCCGCCTCGAGCCTGGAATTGGCATCTTTTCGCTTTTGGATCGCAAGCCTCTTGAGGTATTAAAACGGATGCCCGAGAGAAATAAGTATTTGGTGGGGATGCGAACGTTACTTGGCTTTCGGCAGGTCGTGTTGGAGTTCGAGCGGCCAGAGAGGCTTTATGGAGGCGCGAGGCAGACGCTGGGGAAATTATTCCGTTTGGCGTTCGATGCGATTTTCTCCTTTTCCACCCTGCCGATTCAAATTGTCTGGAGCCTGGGAGTGGTGGGCATTTCTTTCTCATTTCTTGGCATGCTGTACGTTCTGTACAGCAAACTGGTCCGTGGCACAGCATTAATCGGGTGGTCCTCGACAATGATTTCGATTTTATTTTTAGGCAGCGTACAACTGGTCGGTATCGGAATCATCGGTGAATATCTAGTCCGTATCTCTGAAGACGTGAGGCAAAGACCCTATTATGTGATCAAGCGGGCAGAAGGATTCGGTCCAGATGAGCGAATCCCCACGTAGTCAGGGAGGACGGGAGGAATGCTCTCGTCGTTCCTAAAGCGCGCGGAATCCCTCGGGATCTTGCGACTTTTGTGAATCAACTCTTCGATCGCCATTCCAAGGTCGAACGGCACCCTGAAAGCCCGCTCCACGTCATTTTGGCCATCGGAGTGGTGGCCCCCTTGTGGTCTTATACAGGATCTAAACCGCTGAATCTCTGAAGAACGGCATCGTTCGCGGATATTCCCCCTTCCATTAGACATCTCTGGCAGCAGCGATTTTCTGGCAGATGGACAGAACTGTCATCGAGACACTGAACTAGATGCCAAAAATCAATCGATGTCTGTCGGGTCTCCGACCTTGGATCGGGTTTCAGCAAGTGTTCATTGAAAAAGTTATACTGGCTTGGGCGTCGATCTTGATCAGTGCCCCGCTCACCGCAGGCGAACGATTGATTGACCCCGGAATTATTGGAGAGTAAATGGGTCAAACGTCCGAATAGCCGAAACCTCGCACCATTTACATCATCGCAGAGAAGATTGACTCCTTAACAGAGGCCACACGTGAACCTCGAAGAGTACCAGCAGATGTATGAACTGGAAGATACGCACTGGTATTTTATTGGCAAACGCCTCATAATTAAAGGCATTCTTGAGAGATACCTTCTGCCGCGGAAAAACTGTCGTATTCTAGACATCGGTTGCGGAACCGGAAAGATCCTGGAGATGCTTCGACGCTTTGGCGACGTTTGCGGCGCAGACACCTCAATGGCAGCGTTGGAGTTTTGCAGGAAAAGAGGAATGGACAATCTATGCTATCTTTCTATGGAGGGCTGCCTCCCCTTTTCAGATAGCTCTTTTGATCTCGTCACCGCTTTCGATGTGCTGGAGCATGTCAATGATGACCGGGGGATGATCCAGGAAATACGCCGCGTGTGCAATCCAGGCGGAAGGTTACTGATTACGGTTCCAGCCTTTATGTTCCTTTGGAGCCCACATGATGATGCGGTTCAGCACCTGCGACGCTATACCAAGAAACAGCTTGAAGAACTCTTGAAATTGCAGGGGCTCAGCATCTTACAAGCTTCTTATACAAACTTTTTTCTTTTCCCGATCGCAGTCGCCGTCAGGTGGATTCGGAATGCATTTCATCGAAAAAGGGCATCATCCGAGTTCTTCATTCAGATCCCCGGTATTGTCAATCGTCTCTTTCTATCAGTCCTCAGATTAGAGGCCGCCATGATTCAGAAGATCAGTTTTCCCTTTGGAGTCTCAATCGTCTGCTTGGCAGAGAAGCCAGATGGGAATGAATCATCCAGAGGAAGGGTGCCCTGACCGACACTGTTCTTGCGCAGAGCAAAGGAGTAAATCCGAATCCGGCCTGAACCCTTTAGACTTCCTAGCGAGTAGTACCTTCTGCCATGCAGGATACAGATTCGCGACTTTTTATGCAATCTATCATATGGTGTGACTTGAGGTATTAAAATCAAAGAGTGCTCCTCAAAGATTGAAAGGCCACGCGCTGGCCCATACCAGGACATTCTGGCCACAGGAGTGGTGGCCGCGCTCGTGCTCGTACTGTTCTGGAAGTTCGTCTTGCTGGGCCAGATCCCGACGAACGCAGATTGGCTTCAGCACTATTCCCCCTGGAAGTCGATAGAATATCCCGCGCAGCTTCCACACAACCCGGAGATCGGGGACTCGATTACAGCATTGTATCCCTTTAGGGTGTACACGGCAGAATCGTTGAAGAATGGCATCATTCCCCTTTGGAACCCATACATTTTCGCCGGGAATCCGTACCTCGCGAATGGCCAGTCGGCGGTGTTCGATCCGTTCGGTCTCGCTTTCCTCGTGTTCTCCACACGCATCGCGTTAGGAGTCTTGATGATGCTCCAGCTCTTCACAGCGGGCCTCCTGATGTACCTCTTCTTGAAGACGCTCGATCTCCTCTGGCCCGCCGCGCTGCTGGGTGCAATAGCCTTTGCATTCAATGGATTTTTTCTGACCTGGCTTGAGAATACCGTGTTTGTCGGCAGTGCGCTGTGGATGCCTCTGGTGTTCCTGCTGCTCCACCGCCTGCGCCAGACAGGGCGTCCCAGCTATACGCTGTGGTCCGCCTTTCCGATTGCCTTTCTTTTTTTTGGCGGGATGCCGCAGCTCGCCGTCTACATTCTCCCCGCCGCGTGCCTCTACTACCTGGCGGGTGTGACGATCGATCCTACAGGTGCCGCGGAGGCGCCCCATCGCAGGCGGACACTGAACCTCCTCTGCCTTGCCTGCGTCTTGGGCATCTCGCTGGCGGCCGTGCTACTTCTCCCAATGGCCGAAGCGCTCGCGCTTAGCCGTAGGCAATACGGGGTGCCGCGATATCTCGGGGTAAATCACCTTGAACCCCGGGAACTTTTAAATTTGGCCTTTCCCACCTTCTTGGGACACCCCGCAGACTATGATTTTCTCGGCACCCACTCCCAACGCACCGCCTACGTTGGAGTCCTCCCCCTACTGCTGGCAGGAATTGCCATATTCTCCAGCAGGGGACGCGAAGCCCGATTTTTCAAGTGGCTGGCCGGCGGGCTCTTATGTCTTATGCTGGCTCTCAATGTGCATACTCTCCACAAGTTGATCGCTCGCCTCGTGCCCGCATTTGACCGCCTAGATCATGCGCGCGTGCTGCTTCTCGTCGCATTCGCACTGGCAGCTCTGGCGGCATACGGGCTCGACGCGGTGCTGACCACCAGACAAGCATCCGAGCTTGGCGCCGTTTCCCGACGCCTGGGATTGATTGTCGCCATCGGGATGGTTCTGTTTCTCGCCGTGACCCTCCTCGCCAACTTTGCCAGGCGGCCGATCGCCACCTTGGCCATGGCGTACCTCGGAGCGCGATTCGAGGAGGCCCCCGCCTACTACCTGCAGCGGCTCGACATGCTCTTCCAGCTATTCACCCCAGTCCACATGGGGGTGTTGGTCCCGCTGCTGGTGGCGGGAGCCGGTCTTGCGCTGGTCAGGCTGGTCGCCACTCGCCGACCCCCTCGATGGGTCTTTCTTGTGCTCATCGTGGGGCTGACCGCCGCAGATCTGCTGTACTTCGGCCTGAAATACAATACCTTCGTGAAAGCGGAACTGATCTACCCCTCGACTGAAGCGACCACCTTCCTGCAGAAGGACCCAGATCTGTTCCGGGTGGCCCCGATCAGCGAGGGGCTTACCGATACGGGGTACCTCCTCTACCGGGACGCGGCCGGGCGGCCGAGCTTTCCCTATCGCGCGCTGGGCCCGATGCCTCCAGACACCAACATGCCCTATCGGCTGCAGGTTGTCGGAGGGTATGACTCCATCCGTCTGGCTAGCTATCAAGAATATCTGCAATTGTTCCAACCCCGCTTAGGCCTGAACGCGGTGATATTGACCCGCTACGACTCCCTCCTCCTCAATCTGGCGAACATGAAGTACGTCCTAAGCGACCGTGAGATCCGGTCTCCGAAATTCGAACTCGTCTTCGACCGAGGCACGAAGATCTACCGGAACCGCGCGGTCCTGCCCCGCGCGTTCATCGTCCCGGCAGCGCAGGTGCTGGCACGGGGGGACCTGGTCCTAGCCGCCCTCCAGTCGCCCCACTTCGACCCCCGCACGACGGTGCTCCTCCAGGAGGAGCCCGCCGACGCGCAGGTTGGAGGGGGGCAGGGAGCTGCCAGTGTGGTGAGCTATAAAGCCGAGGAGGTGGTGATCCGGGCCTCTGTGTCTTCCGGTGGGGGGTGGCTGGTGCTATCGGATGCCTTCTACCCGGGCTGGGAGGCGACCGTGGATGGGACGCCGGTGAAGATTTACCGGGCCGACTACGCCTTCAGGGCTATCCCACTCTCGGAGGGGATCCACCTGGTCCGCTTCGTCTATCACCCTCTCTCCTACCGTCTTGGGCGAGCGATCAGTCTGGCCACGCTCCTCCTGATAGGTCTCTTGCTTGGCCGTAGCTGGTGGAGCCGGCGTCGGCACCGCCCCGAGTCTGAAGGGCGATCGACATGAAGCGACGCGGCAGACCCGATCTCCCTGCCATTGAAGGAGGCATACCGATACGGCGGGCACTCCTCCCGTACGGACGGCAATGGATTTCAGATGAAGATGTCAGAGCTGTGGTCCGGGTCCTACGAGCCGAGAGGGTCACCCAGGGGCCCAAGGTTCAGGAGTTCGAGGAGAAGGTTGCCTTCTACTGTGGAGCCAGATACGCGGTAGCTGTATCCAGTGGAACCGCCGCCCTCCACCTGGCGTGCCTAGCCGCGGGCATCCATGCGGGGAATGAGGTGATCACGTCGCCGTTGAGCTTTGTCGCTTCCGCCAACTGTGTGCTATACTGCGGCGGACGGCCGATCTTCGCCGACATTGAGGAATCGACCGGCCTCCTCGATGTCAAAGAGGTCGAACGGAGGGTTACACCAAGAACCGTAGGCATTATCCCCGTCCATTATGCCGGGCTCCCGTGTCCCATTAAGGAGCTTGCTGCCAATGCCCGCCGGCATAAGCTTCTGATCATCGAGGATGCGGCCCAGGCTCTTGGTGCTGCCTACCGGACTGGATCAGGGGGTGGCGCGGGCAGTGGATGGGTGAAGGTCGGGGGCTGCAGTCACTCGGACATGACGATTTTGAGTTTTCACCCCGTCAAATCGATAACAACCGGCGAGGGCGGAATGATCCTGACCAATCATGCGGAGCTTGCTAACCGACTCAGGCGGCTTCGAACCCATGGGATTGCCCGCAACAGTCAACCACGAAAGGGGAGCTGGTACTTCGAGATGCTCGATCTCGGCTTCAACTACCGACTCACTGACATCCAATCCGCCCTCGGGCTCTCCCAACTGAGGCACCTCAACCGGTTCATCGAACGACGGCGGGAGATCGCCACAAGGTATCATCGCGCCCTTCACGACCTACGTGACTGGATGACCCTCCCGTTCTGGCCGCCGACGCAATCAATCAAACACGCTTGGCATCTCTTTCCCATCCGGCTCAATCTCGAAAAGTTGCGTGTAGGGCGAGCGAAGATCTTCGATGCGCTCGTGGCCGAGAACATTGAGGTGAATGTCCACCATATCCCGATCCACCTCCATCCTTACTACCGTCGGACCTTTGGCTACCGGGAGGGGGATTATCCCGTCGCCGAGCGGTTCTACCAGAGGACGCTGACGCTCCCCCTCTTCCCGCGCATGCGGCAGACTGATGTCGAAGATGTTGTGGAGGCCGTACGAAAGGTCATTGCCTACTATGCGGTCTGAAGGGATCAGAGCGCTGATCGACCTCTCACTCAAGGAATAGCTCGTGGGGGAAGGCAAACGCCCATTCATCAACAGTGAGGCCGGCAGCAACTACGACGGAGAAGGGTCCTGTGGCCTATCCTTCACAGCGGTAAGCCCCTGCCAAAGGACCACGATTGGGAGGGGTTCCAGATTTAGGGGAAATGAGCCATGCGTACTTCGCCTGTACGCTCGTGATTCACGCTGTTAGCAAGGTGGTGGACTATTACGCGTTCTGGTCACCGCCAGATCTCTGCTGCCTTTGAATCAGGGCGCCGGGAACTATCACTCCTGACGAGCACTGCAGGACACGTCAGCGTCAGCCGGAAGCTTGACGCAAATCAACAATAGTCAGCACGAGAGGGAGGATACCATTATGATCATATCCATGAGGTACTGCAGACGTTGCGTTATGCCGGAAACGAAACCCGATCTGTTCATTGATGAGGAGAGGGTCTGCAGTGCATGCCGTTCTTTTGAACGGCGAAGAGACATCGACTGGAACGCTCGTAGGGATGAATTGCTTTGCATACTCGAGCGTTACCGTTCAAAAAGTGGTAGCAACTATGATTGTGTAATTCCGGTCAGTGGAGGGAAGGATAGCCACTTCCAGACCCTGCGTATGCTAGAACTAGGAATGAACCCCTTGTGCGTCACAGCGACGACTGACAAGTTATCTAACATAGGGCGGCGTAATATCGAGAATCTCAAAAATCTTGGGGTTGATTACATTGAGGCGACGGCAAACCCAGTGATTCGGCGAAAAATTAATCGTTTAGCTCTGACCCAGATAGGGGATATTTCGTGGCCAGAGCATGTGACGATCTTTACAATTCCGGTTCGTATCGCGGTGCAATTCAATATTCCTCTCATCATTTGGGGCGAAAACTCGCAAAACGAGTATGGCGGCCCTGCCGGTGCGGCCGAGAATAATACGCTGACGCGGCGATGGCTAGAGGAGTTTGGAGGACTCTTAGGCCTGAGAGTGTCCGATCTGATTGGACAAGCTGGCATTGAACCAAAACACCTGATCCAGTATGCCTACCCATCAGACGAAGATCTCAAGCGAGTGGGTGTCACAGGCCTCTTCTTAGGCTACTATTTACCCTGGGACGGTCATCAGAATGCCCTGTTGGCCCAGGCACATGGCTTCGAAACGTACCACAAGACAGTAGAAGGGTCCTTGGTGAACTACGAGAACCTGGACAACTACCAGATGGGCATACATGACTATTTCAAGTTTCTGAAGTACGCCTTCGGGAGAGCGACGGATTGGGCCTCCCTGCATATTCGTCGGGGGCGCCTTTCGAGGCAGGATGCCATCAAGTTGGTAGAAATCCACGATGGCAAATTCCCTTGGGTGTACCTTGGATGCCCTCTCGAGGAGATACTCAAGGATATCGATATGACGTTGGAAGAATTCATCAAAGTCTGTGACCGGTTTACAAACAAGAAGCTGTTCGTCTGCGATTCGAGGGGGAAATTGGTAAAGGATAAGGACGGCAACCTTACCAAAATCAATTACGACAACGTTGATTCGCCCACACTCGCTGCCGACTTCTCTTTCAGCAGGACTGGCCATCTGGCCAAGATCGGCTCTGACAACGCATGAAGATAGAAGTATAGTCCATGAAGAAAGTGGCGATCGTCGACTATGGTATGGGAAATCTCGGTTCAGTTACCCGTGCAGTGGAAGAGTGTGGTGGAAGTCCAGTGATAACCAACAACGCGCATGAGCTTGAGGTAGCGAACTATATCGTCCTACCTGGAGTCGGCGCTTTTGCCATTGGAATGCGGAACATTCGCGAACGTGGGCTTGACGAGCTTCTTACCGCCCAGGTGATCGGGAAGGGCATCCCTTTCCTTGGAATCTGCCTTGGCATGCAGCTTCTAGCCACGAAGGGATGGGAGGGCGAAGAAACCGATGGTCTCGGTTGGATTGAGGGTGAGGTGAAGCGTCTTCAGCCTGATGGCCAAAACGTGCGCATACCGCACGTGGGGTGGAACGAAGTTATTTTCACTCAAGCCTCGCCACTATTTAGTGGAATACCGTCATGCAAGGACTATTACTTTGTGCACAGTTACCACTTGTTGTGCCGTGATGAGCGAGACGTTATTGCGCGCACGCCCTACTGCGGCGGCTTTGTTTCGGCAGTTGGGAGAGATAACATTCTTGGCGTACAGTTTCATCCCGAAAAGAGCCAGCAGCTTGGATTTCAAGTGATCCGGAATTTTCTCGCCCTGTAAGAGTCCGGCATGTTGAAGGTTCGCGTCATGCCGACCTTGCTTTTCAAGAACTTCGGCTTGGTAAAGGGGGTTCGCTTCGATAGCTGGCGGCCGATAGGCAGCGTCATGCAAGCCATCAAGGTCTACAACATGCGTGAGGTCGATGAATTGGTGTTCCTCGATATCAGCGCCACAAGCGAGGGGCGCCCTCCCGATTTCGAGACTGTCGATGAAATCGCCGATGAGTGTTTTATACCGCTAACAGTGGGCGGAGGAGTACGAAGAATTGATGATGTGGGGCGCCTTCTGCAAGTCGGTGCTGATAAGGTCGCGATAAACACGGCGGCGATCCAAACTCCAGATCTCATTCGGTTGGTGGCAGATAAGTATGGCTCCCAATGTGTCGTTGCTTCAATTGATGCGAAGAAACTCCCTAACGGCCAATACGAGGTGTGTACGCATTCGGGGACTCAGGCGACAGGAAAGGATCCCGTAACCATCGCAAGAGAGGTTGAAGCACTGGGGGCGGGAGAGATCCTACTCACGTCAATCGATCGCGATGGGACCATGACGGGCTACGATGTCAAGCTGATAAGGGATGTGAGCGATGCGGTCTCTGTACCTGTGATCGCATCCGGCGGCGCTGGGAACTATGAGCATATGGCGTCGGCAATAATCCAGGGCAAAGCCTCGGCCGTTGCAGCAGCCAGCATCTTTCACTTTACCCAGCAAACACCCTTGGAAGCCAAGCGTTTTCTTCGGGATCGCGGCATAAACGTCAGGCTGTGACATCCCGGAAATCGGTCCATGAAAATGACGGAGCGGAGTGACTAGTGCCGTCCCAACTTGTTGCGGCTAATCGCCGAGTCCGCGGCGATATGTGCTGTGCATCGAGTATTTTGCGGAAGAGACGGCCGAGATCCCCTATCGCGGCCAACCGCGGGGGCTGTTCAAGTGCGACGATGATCGCCTCTACCAGGAGATATTCCGCGAACTGAAGCTCCTCGAACACGGCCTGCTCACTCGTGAACAGGGATGGGATGATGTAACATTCTGGTTGTTCGAGAAGATGCACCAGAAGTCCTGAGCGAAGGAATGAAACCTGTTATCATTATCCAGGCCCACATGGGTTCGGCGCGTTTGCCAGGCAAGGTACTGATGGACATTGGGGGGCAGACGATGTTGGCGCGGGTGGTAAATCGCGCCCGCCTCGCCAAGACAGTCCGGACGATTGTCGTGGCCACCAGCACGTCGGTGAGCGATGATGCTATCATGGAGCAGGTTCGTGTGCAGGGGGTGGATGCCTTCCGTGGTGATGACAAGGACGTTCTGAGCAGGTTTTACAAGGCGGCAAGAGCCTTCAATGCGGATGTAGTTGTTCGTATCACCGCTGACTGTCCCTTGATCGAGCCAGAGATCATAGACAAGGTCGTCACTGCCTTCCTCGAGGTTTACCCCAAGGCCGACTTCGCCGCCAATACTTTGCGGCGCACCTATCCCAAGGGAATGGATGTAGAAGTGGCATCGTTTACGGCGTTAGAGCGTGCCTGGCGGCAGGCGGGAAAATTCTACCAACGCAGCCACGTCTTTCCATACATATACGAAAACCCCGATAGCTTTGACCTAATCAGTGTGACAGATGAGCGGGATAACTCATGGATGCGTTGGACGGTCGATACAGAGGAGGATCTAGAATTCGTTCGAGCCGTGTATAGCGCGCTGGGCAATGATGATAGTGTTTCCTGGCGGGAGGTGCTGGTTCTGCTGGATCGACAACCAGAGTTATTGGAGATCAACAAGCACGTGCAGCAGAAGGCATTGGAGGCGGGATGATGGTCCGAGGGGTCTCCATTGGCAACCACTGGATTGGCGACGGGGAGCCTTGTTTTATCATTGCCGAGGCTGGTAGTAATCACAACTGCAACCTCGAGCAGGCAAGGAGACTTATAGATGTCGCTGCTTCGGCTGGTGCCGATGCCGTGAAGTTCCAGGTCTTCCGCGCCAACAGGCTCTATCCCAAGAGCGCTGGCATAAGTGAGTACCTGCAGATGCCCAAGCCTATCTACGACATCGTCGCCGAGCTGGAGTTACCCTACGAATGGCTGCCCGAACTGGCAGCCTACTGCAAAGAGAAAAAGGTTCATTTCCTGGCCTCAGCGTTCGACGAGGAATCAGCCGATCGCCTCGACCCACACGTTGAGGCTTTTAAACTCGCTTCGTATGAGATGACCCACATTCCGCTCGTCCGGCATGTAGCAGCAAAGGGCAAGCCAGTGATCATCTCGACCGGGACCGCCAATTTGGATGAAGTGGCGGAGACCGTTCAAGAGTTTCGCCGAACAGGGAACGATGGTCTCATCTTGATGCAATGTACCGCTGCCTACCCTGCGCCTCTAGAATCGCTCAACGTCCGAGCGGTCGCAACGATGAAGTCAATCTTTCGCGTGCCAGTGGGACTATCGGATCACTCTCGCGATCCTCTGGTCACCCCTCTCGTGGCAGTGGCTGTTGGAGCAAATCTGATCGAGAAGCATTTTACATTAAGCAATCAACTCCTAGGACCAGACCATCGCTTTGCCCTCGAACCCGCGGAGCTACACGTGATGGTCCAGAAGCTGCGAGAAGCGGAGAAGGTGTTGGGTAATGGGGAAAAGGTAATGCATCCAGTTGAGGCGCAGTTGAGAGAATTTGCCCGGCGGAGCATATTTGCCGCGAGGGACATCGCACCGGGAGAGGAAATTACGAGAGAGAACGTTTCAGTCTTACGATGTGGTAACCTGAAACCTGGCCTGGAACCTAAGCAGCTTCAGGAAATCCTTGGTAAGCTTGCCCGCCGGAAGATTAAGGCTGAGTCTGCCATCCAGAGAGAGGACTTTGCCTGAGGCGATGTCGAATCGAGTCGCGGTGCGTCCCGCCACACCTCAAGATTGCCGAGCTGTTTGGGAGTGGCGAAACGAGCAAGCTACCCGTGAGGCCTCCTTCAATACGCGCTACATTCCTTACGAAGAGCATAAGAGCTGGTTCGCTCACAAGTTAACTGATCCGCACAGTCGCATCTTCATGGTGGCAAATGCTCAAGGGCGCGATGCGGGATATGTCCGCTTCGATTTGGTCAACCAAGAGGCCACAATCAGTGTCAGTATTGACAGCAATGAGCGGCGTAAGGGCTATGGCACAGCAGCAATCAAGAGCGCAGCGGATCTCCTGTTGGGAACCGAGCCTGTGCATCGCGTCATCGCTCACATCAGGCGTGATAATCCTGCTTCCGTGGCAGCGTTCGAGCGGGCTGGATTCGTCTTGCAAGGATATACACAATTCGAAGGCGTGGACGCTTGCAAAATGGTCTATGAGGGGAAAGCAAGCGCAGGAGCCCAGCCAAATAGGCCACAGGAGCCCAGTTGATTCGGGCGGTGCAAGGATGCCCAGACGCGGTGTGCTCTTCCGTGTGGACGCTGGTCCGGATTTCGGGCTGGGTCACCTGCAACGGTGTCTCTCGCTCGCCTCGGCCCTGCGTCGATTCGACGCCAAGTGTATCTTTTTGACCGATAGGGTCCGGGCGGTGCAGAGTCGCGTCAGAGCCTTTGGGTTCGAAGCAGATAGGCTGGAGGAGCCCGAGCCCGGCGGTGCGGAGAATTTGAAAAGGACGCTGGAGAAAGCTGTTCGGCATCAGTGCGATGCCATGGTTGTAGACTCGTACCATGTGGATGCCGACTACCTGGGGCGGGTGCGGGCAACGGGGTTGTTCGTCGTGGCCGTTGATGATCTCGCTCGCTACCCTTTTCCTTGTCAGCTCGTGGTTAACGGCGGTGCCCATGCCTCGCACTTGCCCTACCGCTCCTCGTCGGGGGACACTCGCTTCTTGCTGGGTCCACGGTATGCCCTATTGCATCCCGAGTTTTGGGACACACCACCTCGAACGGTGCTGCAGCCCTTGGCGAATGTGCTGGTCACCCTTGGCAGTGCGGATCCCCACAATTTGATGCCAATGTTGCTGAATGTGCTGGACGATCTGCCTGGCGAGTTCACCGTGACCGCCATCGTCGGCCCATTTTTCAAAAACCGGACCGAGGTACAGGCGACGGCAAATGGCTGCCGCCGGCCAGTACGGCTGGTTCGCAGTCCAGACTCGGTCCGGGATCTCATGCTGCAGGCAGACCTAGCGATCTCGGCCGGAGGGCAAACCCTGTATGAGCTGGCAGCAGCCGGCACGCCAACGGTGGCGATACAGGTGGCAGATAATCAAGCTGCCAGCATGCGGGCACTCGTTGCGGAAGGGGTCGTGTACACGGGGGGCTGTGTAGGCGAGGCCCGGCTACGAGACCGTGTAAGGGAAGCCGTCAAGATGCTACTGGCGGACAAGGACACCCGTGCCCGGATGATTGCGGCGGGGCAGCGGTTGTTGGATGGACAGGGGGCGAGGAGGATTGCAGAGGTCATGGTCTCCGTGTGAATCTCCCCCAGGCACAACCGAGGCCAGTGGTGGAGTCAAATGCCCGTGCTGTCTCTACGCCTTCTTCTGACGTGAAGGCGACGGCCGCCAAACCATAGCATGCCTCGTCACCCTGATCCGGTACAACTTCTCTTTGACGGGAGTCGGAGCTGAGCTGATGGGGATCAAAGAGCAGGTGATCCGGGATACCGTCCGGTACGCTGCCAGGGTTGTCTTAGCCCAGTGTGCCCTCTTTGTTGGCGGGTTTGCCATCGCCAGGTTCTTGGGTCCGACGAACTACGGGATCTGGAACGGGCTCCAGTTGATCCTGCTGTACGCCTCCTACTCTCAACTGGGGATTGTCAACGCGCTCAATCGTGAACTCCCCCTTCGGAGGGGCAAGGGAGAGCTAGCCCAAGCGGAGCGAGTCAGAAGCACCACCCTGGGGGCGGTGTTGGTGACAGCCCTCGTCGCGGGCGGTGCCATCCTTGCCTACTCAACGATTGCCGCCTCCCGCCACTCGCCCCTGGTAATCCTCGGCCTCCGTTTCGTCGGCCTGCTGGTGGTCCTTCAGCAGATCTATGCCTACGCCGAAATCTGCTTCCGAACAAACCATGAGTTTGGCGTCGTGAGCAAACTTCGATTGTACCGGACTGTGTTCGACGTCTCACTGGCAGTGCTCCTCACCTACTCCTTTGATCTTGCCGGGCGGTTGTGGGCTGCGACTCTCACCTCCATCGTAATTCTTGCCTACATCCTCTGGCAGCACCCTGTTCCCTTCAGACCTGCCTTTGATCCAAAGGAGGCCGCCAAACTGATCGCCATTGGATTCCCTATCATGATGGTAGGACTGGTATATGGCTTGCTCCAGAGCATCGACCGGGTCCTGATCCTCGCATTTCTTAATCCAACTCATCTAGGCTACTATGCGATCGGGCTCACAGCAGTAAGCACCCTCAGCATCCTCCCCGGAGTGGCTTCGGAAATCCTCTACCCGCGCTTCGCCGAACGGTACGGGGCAACCAACAGCCCCTCGGAGCTGAAGGAGTATGTCCTCACGCCGACCTATCTGCTCGCTCACCTGTTGCCCCTTTTTCAGGGAATAATCTACCTTCTCATTCCATACGTCATCCTCACGGCCCTGCCAAAATACGCCCTCGCGATCAGGCCGGCGCGCATACTGGTAATGGGCAGCTTCTTCCTCACCGTCGCGGGCTTCGCGTCCGATTTCCTCAACACCATCAACAAACAAGCCATGAACCTGATGGCGCAGATCGCAAGCCTGGCGATAGCCATCTCCTCCACATACGCGGTCCTCCGCTTGGGCTGGGGGATCCAGGGCGTCGCCCTGGCCACGGTGCTGACCTCACTCTTATACAGCATCGCCCTTCTCGGATACGTTGTGCTCCGTCACTTCGCAACCCCCGCCGAGGGGATAAAATTCCTCTGGACGCTCTATATCCCATTCATCTACTGCCTGGCACTCCTCCTGCTCATTGATCTTATCCCTGATGCCGCGATGGGCCAGGGCATCCCCTCGCCTGCCGTTGTCTTCCTAAAGGTTGTCATCTTCGCGCTCTTGATCCTCCCGCTGGTCGCCCGCGCCAACCGAAGGGCGTCATTCTTGCCGGAGCTCTACGATCTGGTGGCCGGTCTCCGGCGGAGTGTTTTCAATCGATGAGAGCGATTCCATGAAGATCTGCATGGTGGCGCGGACCACCTTAAACCATAGCCGGGGTGGGATGCAGGAGGATCTCCAAACGCTGGCTGAGGGCGCGGTCAAGGCCGGGCATCGGGTCGTGGTGATCACCACCCGACATCCCGATGGCCTGAGCGTGGGCGAGGAGGGGGGTGTCGAGATCCACTACCTTCAGGACACGATTCCGGAGTCGTACAAGGGAGGATTTCACGGCAAGGCGTATCAGCGATTTGCTGAACTCGACCGGCACATCGGCTTCCACCTCGTTCATAGCGAGAGCTTCGCCGCTTTCGCGTTTGTGGGGAAGGTGCGGCAACCAATTGTGGCCAGGTTACATGGGGTATGGTTCTCTGAATCCGTGTACACCCCACTTGTCTGGAGGATGCTCACCCTCCGAGAGCAGTTAGAAGCGGTCCTTCGCCTTCCCGCAGTTTACAGAAGCCACAAGCGAATGCAATGGTTCGGGACCCGCGTCGATCGAATACTCGTTGTCAGCCAGTTCGCATTCCGGGAGCTTCTGCGAACCAATCGGCGACTCGACCCCTCCAAGGTCCGGTGCGTCTACAATGGGGTAGATGTCGAGAAATTTCGGCCGCTTGAGCGCGAGACAGCGAAGCAACAGCTTGGCCTTCGCGGCATCGTCCTCCTTTTCCTCAGCCGGTTGAGCGTCACAAAAGGGGCGAGGCTGGCCTTGAGGGCGTTCGAGGGGCTCAATAAAAAGGACATCACGCTGGTCATCGCCGGCGAGGGTCTCGATCGCCCCTACCTCGAAGAGTATGTGAGGCAAAGGAGAATTACGGGCGTCCGGTTCTGCACGATATTTGACGATCAGCGAGCCCTGTACTACAATGCCGCAGACCTTTTTCTCTACCCCGAGCTCACTCAGCCTGCGTTCGGATTGGTGGGCGCGGAGGCCCTAGCCTGCGGCGTTCCAGTCATAGGAGCCCGGCACGGGGCGATCCCTGAGGTGCTGGGTGAAACAGAGATCTTCTTCACCCCGGGGGACGATAACGATCTAAGGGAGAAGATCACGAGCGCTCTTGACAACCTCGCACGGCTCCAGGCCTTTGCCCCAGTCCGGCGGGATCGAGTCCTACGCCTCTTCTCAGGTGGGCGGATGGTTTCCTCAATCCTTGACGAATATCAGCTCATCCTCAGCGGCGGAGGGCGGCCCGGAGCGCGAAAAGAGAGCGGACTGTAATCATCTCCGAGTTCCACCGCGCTAGTTTCTCTATCCCGAACTCGCCCAGCCTGCGTTCGGGTTGGTGGGGGCGGAGGCAATGGCATGTGGAACGCCGGTGGTCGGCTCCGAGGCGGGCGCAATCCAGGAAGTGGTGGGGGATTGTGGTTATTGTTCCCTCGCGGGGATGTGCAAGCTCTTGGAAACCGGATCCGGGAGGTCCTGAAGGTTCCCACCCCCTTGCGCGACCTGGGCTGACGCGGCCGTAGCCGCTTTGAAGGTCAGTTCAGCCAGACACGGATGGTCGCGCTCATGGTGGAAATGCTTGAAGGACTGCTCGCCCACCCTGTCAGGTAGAGAATGCGGTCCGAAGAACGACGGGCTGAGTGCCCGACCGATACCCAGCACATCGTCAACCTCTCCGCCTACCGCTGGGCCATGGAGACTCTGGGTAGTATCGCTGACATGCGTCTGCTCGACGCAGCGTGCGGGACCGGCTACGGCAGCTTTGCCCTGGCGACGCGAGCGAGATCGGTCGTGGGTGTGGATCGCGATTTCCCAACTGTTCGCGAGGCGAGCCGTCGGTACCGCCAGTCCAACCTGCGATTTCTGACCATAGATTGCGGGGCCCTGGCGTTCGAGGACGCGAGCTTCGACGCCGTTGTTTCGTTTGAGACCATTGAACACCTCAACGACGATCGCCAATTCCTTCGCGAGGTGACTCGCATCTTAACCCCGGACGGGTGGTTGGTCCTCTCGACCCCCCATGAGACTGCAATCGGCGCCGTTCCTGACAATCCCTTCCACTGTCGCAAGTATACTTGGGACGAGCTTTAACTCCTGCTTTCGGAGCACTTTCGTTCGGTCCGTTTCTTCGGCCGGCGGCTTGGCGCCAGGCTTGAGAGGCTGGAGCGTGAGTTAAACAGGGTTCGGCGGCTCGACCCCCTGGGCTTGCGGCGATTCCTTCCAAGAAAGTTCCGACGCCGGGTCGGAGGCCTCGTCTCCAGGTCACGGGGCGGGATTGATTTGGAGGAGGTCACGACGGCGGATGTGGAGTATTGCGAGAGGCTTAGCGCGACCTCCACACTCTTGGCCATCTGCCGTAGGTAGGCTACAATGAAGGCATCACCCTCGCGAAACTCCCCGTCTACATGGTCCCCCACCTCGAGAGAAGCCTTTTGGTAGTCGAGAGGAAACGAGGCCACGTGAACATGGAATAGGAGGGACATTGCTGATGCCCATGGGCCAAGAGGCGCTCCGCGACCAAGACAGGATCGCTCACAAGTCCGATGACCCGAAACTCGCCAAGCGGGCGCTTCATTCGCATACGGGAGTTGATCGGCTTCCCCGAACCGATTGCTGGACGTGTAGCTGGCGTATGACTTTGACGCTGGCCTCCCGTTCGCCCCTTGCTCGAGTTCTGAGACTCCGGCACACGTAGCTCGACCATGCACCTCACGTCTGCTTCAAGATGAACGCTGCCACACGCCGTACAGCTCACCCATGGGCAGGGGAACGACCGTCCTACTTATGCCGCAGCGGCTCGCGAGCCGATGACCAAACGAGGCACCAGGAATATGGTGCTGCGCGAGACGGTGGAGCAGATAATCGATCGAGAAAGAAGCAAGGCGCCGACCGAAGTGCAGGAAATTCAGCCTGGCGAGTTCTCCGCACAGCCTGAGGCTTTCCTGATTGAAATAGTTTAGGTGCTCCGCGAGAAATAAGGGCCACCGAGCTCCGAAAACGCGTGCCGGAAGGCTATCAAGATCGGGAACGTTCACGAACAGATGTCCGCCGGGCCTGAGCAAAGAGCCGCACATGCGCATGAATCGAAGTGGGCGCGGGACATGCTCCAATACATCCCAGAGCGTCACGGCGTCGAAGGAAGACACGGGCAAACAGGCCTTCTCTAGGGTGGCGCAGATCAATTCACCTCGACCGGCGAGGACCTCTCTCGCCTTTTCACAGAGCGCCTCTGAAGGCTCGACGCCGACGGTTTTCCATCCGGCATCGGCAGCGCAGTGCAAGAACTCCCCAGAAGCGCAACCAACATCGAGAATATATCCGGGTGACAGGTATCTGTGAACGATTTTCAGATGACGGAGTGCCGTCTTCGATCTTCCCTGGAATTCCGAGTAGTACGCCTTGCCATCCAGCTCGCGATAGAGCTCTGACAGTTCCTCGTCACCCGGTCGCATCTGACGAAACGCAAATCCACAGCCCTGGCAGCGTAGGATTCGTCCAGGCGACACGTCTATGCGCGAGGGCCCCAAGGTAGACGGGCCTAACCTCTGATCCTCTTCATCTAGGTAGACTTTCACATCCGCGTTGGAACAGAGAGGGCATGGAAGCAGCTTGGACGGGATCAAAGGGATTACTTCTCCTTACAAGAGTTCAGCTCGGTACAGCTTCAGGTTATTCGAAATGTCACACTCGCGGCCTGGAAGGAACACGTTGACAAGAAGGTGGAAACATCGGTTGCTGATGATCTTCAAGAAGGGATAGTTGATCAGTATCGACTCGTTCGAGAAGCGACTGCCGATCGCGCCGTCATGCCCCGCCTGCCGTTTGGTCACTTGCCTCATGGCATGGGTCGTCACGGCGCCACGTTGCCGATGTACAATCCGATATGCAGTGAAGCGGTGTCACAATTCTGGTGTCTCCCGATATCCTTGTCAACAGATACTTGTGGGGCACAGGCAGGCCAACAAGGGAGTTTATGTATGCAGAGGATGTTGCAGAAGGCATTGTGCTTGCCACGCAACGTTACAAAAGCGATCCAATAAACCTTGGAACAGGCAAGGAAATCTCAATAAAAGAGCTTGTTGAGCTTATTGCAGATATTATATTAGGTGATTATCCCTTGACAACACGTATAAGCTGCTATATACTATAGGTAGAGAGAAGAGGAGGAACCCCATGAAAGCCTATACGATCCGCGATTTCGAGAAGCAGTTCCCGACCGACGCCGCGTGCCTGGACTTCCTCAAGAACGCCCGCTGGCCCGAGGGGGTCCCCTGCAAGGCGTGCGGCAAAATCACCAAGCACCACCGGATCACGGGCCGGTCCTGTTACTCCTGCGACTGGTGCGGCACGCAGGTCTATCCGCTCGCCGGAACGATCTTCCATAAGTCGCCTACGTCCCTCCGCTCCTGGTTCCACGCGATGTTTCTCATGGCCTCTACCCGCTGCGGCATCTCGGCCAAGCAGCTTGAGCGCGAGCTTGGCGTCACCTACAAGACGGCCTGGCGCATCTTCACGCAGGTCCGCTCGCTCATGGACGAAAAGCCCCGGAAGCTCTCCGGCCATGTCGAAGTGGACGAGACCTACATCGGCGGCAAGCGATCCGGCAAGCGAGGCCGTGGGGCCGCCGGAAAGACCATCGCCATGGGCCTGGCGAAGCGGCAAGGCCGGATCGTCGTCAAGGTCGTTCCCGACGTGAAGGGCAAGACCCTTATGGCGAACGTCACCAAGCACGTCAAGCCCAAGAGCACCGTCTTCACCGATGATATGTCGAGCTATGGCGGTCTTCGACGGGCAGGCTTTCGGCACTTGAAGGTCAAGCACTCGGCTAAGGTCTATGTGGACGGGATCGCCCACACGAACACCGTGGACGGCTTCTGGAGCCTGGCCAAGCGTGGAATCGACGGAACCCATCATGCGGTCAGCCCGAAGTACCTGCAAGGCTACCTCAACGAATACGCCTTCCGGTACAATCATCGGCACGATGATGGCCCGATGTTCACGACGCTCTTGAACCGGATTTCTTCACCGGCTGCGCGGCCTTCTTGAGTAGTTGCTCGAACGCGCCTTTCGTCAGACCATACACAGGAGCCGCTTCGCGGACCGTGGGCGGTTTCTGCTGGCCTTTCTTGGCCTTCGGACGCGTCCCCTTCTTGCGTATCGCCGTCATGGCGTTCGCTCCTCATTCTTCCAGAAGTGTTTGCTGTCTCGCTATGGGAGTCTTGCCCTTCCGTTGAGCCTTCTTGAATGTCCCGATCCCCAGGCGCGGATACTGTAATTGCCTGCCCGATAGGAGTTCTCCGACCGTCAGAATTTGCATACGCGGAAACTTCTGCTCCTTATAGTACGTCGGACTCTCGTAAAAGCCCGCAGATATGGCTTCTTCAATCATCGGCCTGGTCGGCTCCTGCAAGGTGATGAATGCGCCGATCGGGGCCTTCTCCGCTTCGAGAACGCCTCGCAGGTCGCGTATTTGACTGACACCAACCTTCCCACTTTTCACCTGCACGATCAGGCTCTTTGCCTTGCCGCTGTCGTCGTCAAAGAAGTAGATATACCCGTCAATCCCGGTGTCCGCACCCTTCTTCTTGTCATGCGCAGGCCGGGCATCGACCAGACCCAACGCCCACCACTCAAACTGATAGCGGTTCTCTACGGCCAGAGCCTCCGCGCTCATCAGGTCCTTCGGATCTCCGAGAACCTTATAGGGTGCCAATGCCTGACCAAAGGTGTCGTGAAGCCGATGGCGAATCAACGTGATAGCAAGGTGCGTAATGTCGATGCCGATCCAGCGGCGATGAAGGCGCTCGGCCACGGCTACTGCGGTTCCGCAACCACAGAAAGGATCCAGCACTAGATCACCTTCATTGCTGCTCGCCTCAATGATCCGTTCCAAAAGGGCTTCTGGCTTCTGCGTCGGGTAGCCAAGTCGGTTTTTATCCTTCGGGTCAACAGCCTTTAAGTCCCATACGGTGTCAAGAGCCTGGCCCTCAACGACGTAGACTACATCGTCAGGCGCAGGCTCCCTGCCGTGTTCCCTCACCCAGCGACGATAGAAACGTCTAAAACGGCTATCTTGCATAGGCATATTCGCACCAACTATTTCGTTGCCGCGCACGAGATATTGATTCCACCGTTTGTAATCAATCGTGTCTTCGTACTCTTCGTTAAATAGCCGGTTGAACGTCCACTGCGGCGTTTTGGTATAAAAGAGAAGTACATCGTGTTTCTTAGGAAAATAGGTTCCCACTTGACCATGGAACGTCTTGTAATGCCATATCACTTCATTACGAAACTGTGCGAGGCCGAAGATAGCGTCCATGAGCATTTTGAGATAGTGATCCGCCGTCGGGTCACAATGGAGATAGATGCTCCCGGTTGGCTTGAGCACCCGATGCAGTTCAACGAGCCGAATCGCCATCATGGTCAGGTAGGCCATCATGTCGTTCTGGCCCAAGAAGGCCCGTAAGGCTTGGAGCAAATCGGCGAGCTTCTTCGGCCCGCTTGTCACGACTTCATGGTAGGCCGATTCGGACTCTAGGCCCCAATGCCACGTATCCTCGAAGGCCGTGATCTGCGCGGCAGATTGCTCGCCGCTCGTCTCCTTGAAGAGCACGTTATAGGTCGCCTTTGAGTTGAAGGGTGGATCGAGGTAAATCAAATCAACGCTCTCATTGGCGACGTGCTGCCGCAGGATAGGGAGGTTGTCACCGAAGTAGAGCATGTTCTTCCAATCGCGGGCCATAGGCCCTTATAGCATAAATCAGGGTGTTCATGATAGACTATCCCTTACCTGATGCGAGAAGCCGTAGGCGAAACACTTCACACAAGAGGAGACGCTCATGCCAAAGGTTGCCCCGTGGCATTCGGTAAAAGAACCCCATCATCACGACAACACCCGATGCGGTCCTGGCAGCGAAATTCCAGCGCACAACCGCGAATCTGGAACTGGCGGTAAACCGCTTTACCTCGATTGCAAGGCACTCAACGACAAAGGGGAGTAGCCGCGACCTATCGGGAGAATGTCAACTCCCAATGTGGGCCGTAGGGTTCACCATCCTCCACACTCCAGTAACGGCGCAGGGCCGAGACCTTGAGCCCATGACGCAGGGCGATTGCGAGAGCCCTGAAACCTTCGGACGCATCGCCAAAGAAGCGGACCGTCGGCTCAGGAAACGGATGGCCCTTTCCGCCTTGGCATGATTCTGAGGTTTCGATCCCGTTCTCCCACAATACTCGGACCTCCTGAGCGATGCCTTGGTCCACCCTCCGGACGCCTTCAGCATCAAATGGCGGGGGTAATCGGCCTTTGTCCGCCCACGTCAAAGCCCTACGATGTAGTCTCGCCCTGCGCCGCGTCTCCAGTATCCCGTGCGGCTTCTTTATGGCCATCACGGAGTAACCCTATCTCGACAATTACGTGTTGTCAAGGGATAATCACCTTATATTATTTTGGTATCCACTTGACTGATGTAGCCCCAACCTGTAGTATATGGGGTCATGGAGGACTATCCGCGAAGTCTGACGGAATTCGAGGCCCGTTTTTCTAGGGAAGAAGCTTGCCGAGACTATCTGTATCAGATGCGCTGGCCGGACGGATTTCGTTGCCCACGGTGCAGCCATGAAGCAGCGTGGCCGATACGGGCTACGCTGTTCCAGTGTGTCAACTGCGGGTACAGGACATCGGTCATAGCCGGGACGCTCTTTCAAGACACCAAGAAGCCGCTCCGCCTCTGGTTTCGTGCCATCTGGCACCTGACCAGCCAGAAATATGGCGCGAACGCGCTGGGATTGCAACGTGTGCTTGGTCTGGGCAGCTATCACATCGCATGGACGTGGTTGCACAAGCTGCGGCGGGCGATGGTGCGGCCAGGACGAGACCGTTTGTCGGGCACCGTTGAGGTGGACGAAACGTACATAGGAGGAGAAAAGCCGGGCAAGCGCGGTCGAGGGGCGGCGGGGAAAGTGTTGGTTGTTGTCATGGTCGAGACGACAGAAGGCAAGATCGGGCGCATCCGCCTCAGGCGTGTCCGGGATGCGTCTGCACCAAGCTTGGAAGGGGCCGTCAAGGACGGTGTCGAGCCGGGCAGCATGGTCCACACGGATGGATGGGGAGGCTATGGGGGATTGGCCGAAGTCGGCTACGGACACGAAGTCGTCCGAAAGGGAGCTGACGTCGGTAGAAACCTGTTGCCCAGCGTCAACCGGGTTGTGGCGTTGCTCAAACGCTGGTTGTTGGGGACCTATCAAGGGGCTGTGCGCCCTTCTCATTTGGATGGCTATCTCGACGAATTCACCTTCCGGTTCAACCGCAGGACATCCCGTTCGCGTGGCAAGTTGTTTTACCGCCTGGTCCAGCAAGCGGCAGCCATTGACCCGGTTTTCGCAACGCAAATCCGTGGCGGAACCCTGGACTCCTAAACCACAATATATGGGGCTACATCAGTCAAGTGGATACCCCAATTATATTATTGGTTTCAAGGGCAAGATAATTTGGGACACCACAAAGCCGGACGGACAGCCAAGCAGATGCCTTAATACAGAGAAAGCGAAAAATGAGTTTGGCTTTGAGGTAAAAATAAGCCGTCCCTCTCTGCCAATATGAGTGAGACAGTGCCCCCCAGGCAGTTTAGTGTCGAGGGCGAGCAAGGATCGGAGGCCCATGAACGCGACGGAGATGGCACTG
>Ga0209515_10002361_pt1 | contig 29252 bp, 23 predicted proteins | sample Subgroupgradi54m_FD_187454 | JGI IMG/M metagenome (GOLD analysis project Ga0209515, IMG submission 187454) | Subsurface groundwater microbial communities from S. Glens Falls, New York, USA - GMW60B uncontaminated upgradient, 5.4 m (SPAdes)... ... | reverse complement strand
AGGAATATTATCAATAGCTGTTAACAGCCAGATGCTGCCATTGTTTTCTGTTAAATAATTTTTAAAACAATCTGCCATAAATTTTTTGGCCAGACCTTTTCCCCGAGCCGCGCCATACATTCTAATAGCAAAAGTGGTTTGATACTGATTTTTATCAAAGTTCTCAATATAATTTTCTGCCGGTAAATCTTTTTGGCCAAACCAAATAATTCCCAGCATATTATCTTCGGAATCAACTAATGAATAAATAATTCTACCCTTTGCCAGCCACTCATCAACAGATTTTCTATTTTTAAAACGGGCCGCGTCATGGGTATATTTTTGAATATCAGGATCTTTTTTAGTGTCAGCTATCACCTGATCTATTTGTTTATCAGTTAAACCTCTCTTTATTTTATATGGATAAAAATAATCAAGAACTTTGCCCAGTGAGTCGGTCACAAAATCAAAATCTTCAGTAGCGGTGTAGCTGTCTTGATACTTGCCAATCTTAATACAAATACATGTTATGGTCGGGTTAATTTGCCTGGCAGCGGAGAGGATATCTGCCCGGTCATCAATCATCGTAATTTGAGCATCCTTAAATTTGGGTAAAACCGTAGACAAACTGGCCAGTTTATCCGGTACAATGATAAGATGTGGTTGATCAATCAGCTCGTCAATTGCGCCGCCTTTAATCTTGGCCAGTTGGAAAGCTTGGTCCCCTCCCGAGTAAATAAAAACTTCACCCTGTGCCTTCAAGATATTTAATAAGTTCCTTGCTTCAGGAAAAAAGTAATCTGCAAAGGAGAGATTAAGATTAGTTTTATCACCCCCGAGTGCCTGTCTAATTTTTTCAGTATCAATTAAAGTGTTATCCAGGTCAACCAGAAAAACCTTTTTTCTATCACTCATAGCCTTAATTATACGTCATAAGTTAACTTACGTGCTGGCCCGGATAGCATTTAGAATTACCGCCACATCGATCAACTCCTGCAGTCCTGCCCCCAGCAGCGGGGGGATAAAGCCAACAGAGGCAAAAAGCATGCCAACTACACTGGCGCCAATGCCAAAAAGAATACTTTGCAAGGCGATATTTATGGTCCTTTTAGAAATCTGCAGAGACTTCAGGACAGAGGCGAAATCCCCGCCCAGAAAAACTATGTCGGCTGCCTCCGAGGCGGCGGTTTGCTCCTCATTACTAAAAACCAATCCCACATCCGCCAGAGCCAGGGCCGGAGCATCATTGATGCCATCCCCGATCATAGCCACAATTTTGCCTTCCTTTTGTAGCCTGGCAATCCCTTTTTGCTTATCTTCCGGTTTAAGCTCCGCCTCTAGCGTGACGTCATTGCCAAGTTGAGTGGCTATTTTTTCGGCAGTCTCTTTTTTATCTCCCGTGAAGATATAAAGCTTTAGACCCAGACTCTGTAACTGATCTATCACTTGTTTGGTATCACCTTTGAGCTGGTCCTCAAGTCTAAAAATGGCCAGCTTTCTTTTACCCTGTGTCAGCTGTATGGCCATGCCACTTCCTTGCTTTAAACCGGACAGGGTATAGATTTGATGGTTAATTTCCCCGGAAATCCCGCTGCCGATTTGCTCTTTAATGTTGATAGCGTGGAGAAGTGGGGCTTTTTGTAAACTGGCATATTCCACCACGGCCTTGGCCAGCGGGTGAAGCGAGTTTCGCTCCAGGGCTGCGGCCACGGACAAGACATTGACACCTGTTGTTTTATCTACCAGGACAATTTCCGTTAAGTTTGGTTTGCCAATGGTGATAGTGCCGGTTTTATCAAAAATCAAAGTAGTCACTCTGGACAGGGCTTCTAAACTGGCCAGCTTTTTGACAATCACCCTGCTTTTGGCAGCGGAATTGACCCCGCCCAACAGAGCCACCGGTGTGGCAATGATCAAAGGACAAGGGGTGGCAATTGCCAAAACTGCCAAGACACTGGTGAGTTGAAAATGGGAATAAAAAAAGGCAAAGCTGGCTATGATCAAAGTTACCACCGTGAAGATGACACTATAGCGATCTGCCAGACGGATCATGGGAGATTTTTCATTTTGGGCTTTTTTAACCAGGTCCAAAATTTTACTGTAAGTTGACTGTTCCAGGGGCTTGGTGACTTCCACCACCATTGGTTCGCCGACATTAATGGTCCCGCTGGTAATTTTGTCACTTTCAAATTTTTCTATGTAATTTGGCTCTCCGGTGATGGATGATTCATCAATTAAGCCCCCCTCTGATATTAAAATACCGTCTAAAGGGATGACTTCACCTTTTCTGATTAGTATTTTCTCACCGACAGTAACCTGACCAATCTTTTTTTTGTCCGTGGCGTGATCCTTGACCCATAAAGTTATTTCGTCGGGGATTCGCTCGGCCAGTTGGGTCAGAGATTTTTTTGCAGAAGAAGCAGCATAGTCATCCAAAGTTTTACCGCTGGCAATCATTAGAGCTAAGATAGAGGCTACTAAGAATTCATGGCTATAAAGGGCAACCAAAATGGCTAAAATCGCAATATAATCCAGGGCAAATTGCCTTTTAAAAATAGACTGGATGGTTTTCTGGAAAAGTTCAAAACTGCCCAAGGCAGTGACCAGGATGATAATGAGATTGGCTACCGGATTAAGGGATAATAAACTTAAGATAAGGTAGGCAAAGATACCAACCAGGATTACCAGAGGGATGCGAAAATTTTCGGAAAAAAGAAGTTTTGCTAACACTCCTTGATTTTAGCAGTTTCCAATATGCTTGCCTATACGAATGGAGTAATTTGTGAGCCAGATGATACCCTATTGTTTAATCAAGAAGCTCTAATGTCCGATTTTGCTTACCAATTTGGTCTAAAAGATGTATAGCAAAGTACAATAACTATTTTTCCTTTAAAACATAATAAGTAGCTTTACCTTTACCTTTTCTTTCAATTAAACCCAATTCTATTAATTTTTTAAAATCAAGCGCTCTTGTGGCCTTTGCCCGATCAACTAATTTTGCATAGTCACGGTCAACGATAAATCCCTTTTCGCGAGTAAACTCAAGTATTTTTAGGTGATAAGATTGTAACTTGGTTTCAGGACTTATTCCAACTTCTGGGAGAAGTTTTTGAACTCTTAAGAGCTCATCAATAATTCCTTCTGTGAAGTATTCCAACCAAGCAGTAAAATCGATTTTTCCTATTAATTCATAATAATTACCAAACTCTCCTACAGTTTGAAAATATTTGGTAACGTTTTTGTTGTAGTAATTTTCAAAACTAAACAGGTTAAAGGTGTTTAAGCCCATTTCAGCAAGTAATACTTTTGTAGCAAGACGGGTCGCTCTGCCATTTCCATCCATGAAGGGATGAATTATTACCATCCGTTTGTGAAAAATACCAGCTAAAATAAGCGGGTCTATTTTATCTCGGTTACTACTTACAAATTCAATAAGACCTTCTATAAGTTTCTTTACATCTTTTGCATCAGGCGGTAAATAAATAACTCGTCTAGTTCGAGGATCGTTAACAAACACTGGTTTTTTTCTTAATTTTCCAGATTCAAATTTAGGCAACAGCCCTTCAGTAATTTGTTTTTGAATTTTCAGAATAAGATCAAGTGATAATCTGACTTTTTTTTCTTCAAGTATTTTATTTAAATCCTGGAGCGCTTGATTGTAGTTTAAAACTTCTTTTTCGCTATCCCTAACATGAGCAGGCTTTAATTTAAGGATTTTTTTAACTTCCGCTAAAGGAAGGGGATTGCCTTCGATACTAGTCGAGGCAAAAGTAGAGACTGCTCTTGCTATTCTCTCTAACTCCACTAAAACAACATGAGGAAATCGTCTATTATTTAATTCATTTACCAAACTATTAACTCTCTTGATATTACCTAAAAGATGATCAGTAATTGTATACTTAGGGTAGAACATACAGACGTATTATAGACGATTATTAGACGATTTTCAAGAAGTCGCTTAATTAAAGTTTAATATCCGGCACTCCAGTAAAATTCTGTTTTACAACCATTTGGTGAGCCGGCAGGGATTCGAACCCTGGACCAAGAGATTAAAAGTCTCCTGCTCTACCACTGAGCTACCGGCCCAAACATATTCTATTATTAAACGTGCTTTAATACCGATCTCTCTTAGCCGCTTTCGCGGCTGCTCCTGCTCTTCCTGGGTCCGATTTACGGACCCGTTCGCACTTACGTAGCGAACCCACTAAGCTACCGGCCCGTGTATGGACCTATACATTCTACTAAAGTTTAGCTTCAATCACAAGGATAGTAAGTTTGATATTATGTAGGTATGGACAGATCCTCTAAATTACTAACTTTAGTTACAATGGTTGCAGTAACTGCTGGTATTTTACTGGTCTTTTTGGGGTTTAATAACAGTCCTGCACCAGAGCTTAAACCAGCTGCCCCTGAAGCGAAGCAGGATGTCACAATCCAGCCATCTTCATCTTCCGCCACTCTGGGGATAGCAGGCCAAAGGGCGTATGTGACAAAAGTGATTGACGGAGATACTATTGAGGTCGAAGTGGCCGGCAAGGATTTTAAGGTCAGGTTTGTCGGAATGGATACGCCGGAAACGGTTGACCCGAGGCGCCCGGTGGGATGTTTTGGCAAGGAGGCTAGTAATGAAACTAAAAGTTTGCTTAACGGTAAGACAGTGGTATTGCAAAGGGATATTACAGAAACGGATAAATACGGCCGGCTCTTGCGGTATATTTATTTACCTTTGGCAGACGGAAAATATCTTTTTGTGAATGATTTTTTGGTAAGAGAGGGTTTTGCCAAGGTTTATACCTATCCTCCGGATGTGAAATTTAATAAACAGTTTTTGGCAGCGCAAAAGGAGGCCACCGAGAACAAAAGAGGTTTGTGGGCCAGTTGCAACTAGCTTGTGATACACTAAAGTTGCAGTGAAAAAATTTATTATTCAGATTATAGTTTTGCTGGTTATCACGTTTGGGGCACTGGCATATGCCACCGCCAAATTTCCCCAGCTGCCGTTTATACCGCAAAACCAAAAGGTAACCGAGGTTAAAATTGGTGAGACTTTATTTAACGTCGAAATTGCCGACAACACTGAAAAAAGAAAAAAAGGTTTGGGAGGAAGGGAGTCTTTGGCCACAGGTTCTGGCATGCTGTTTGTGTACCAAACTCCGGATAAATATATTTTTTGGATGAAAAGCGTGAGCTTTCCGCTGGATTTTATCTGGATCAGATCCAGCCAGGTGGTTGATATCATCAAAAATGTGCCGGGGGCAAAACCAGGACAGAGTGATGATGAGTTGCCAAGGTATGCCCCAAACCAACCGGTGGACATGATTTTGGAAGTAAATGGGGGTTTTGTGGAAGCTCATGGAATTAAAGTGGGAGATAAAGTCGAGATCAAACACTAATATGATTGAAGTCCTGCCCCTTAAAGTTTTAACAGATGAAGATGCGCAAATTTTTGGCAACTTTAATGTGATGTTGGCAAAGCTGTTAAGGGCAGGGATAGCTGTACCAACAGCAGTGGTGACCAGCCCGCCGGTAATTGTGTTGCAAACGGCCCTGAACTACTATGATCTTGGCCATAAAGAACTATATGAGCAAAACCTGAAACTGATTAAAAACCACCTGCAGGAATTTCCATTACCGGAAAGCTTATCTGGGCAGTTGCAGGGGCAGAAAAAGTTTTTGGTTGGCAGCGAAGTTGTCTACTCGTCAGTAGAAGTTTGGCGCTGCCTCCTGCAGAAATGGTTTGGGGATATTAAGCAAAAATTGTGGTTGGAGGGTTTTAGCCCGGAGCTGGCCCAAAACCTGGAGGCAATTCCCGTTTTTTTTGTCCACCGCCCCAAAAGTTTTGGTACTGCCTACTATGATGAGTTCTTGGAAGATGTGGTAGTTACCAGCACTTTTTCCCTGGATCCAGAAACGGCTCAAAGTATTCATGATCTGGTCAAGGGCTGTGATAAAAAACTGTTGATACCGCACACATACCAGTGGCTGTTGGATAAAACTGTCAAGCTGGTGGGGGTTTCCCCCTATATTCAACCAGACTTGCCGGAAGTTGCCAAAAAGGAGGCTCACGAGGTTATCAATACCTCGTTTATAAAGGTCAAGCAAAGGGTCGCCACCAAGGTTTTTCTTAACCTTTCCGGTAGCAACACTCAAGAGACTGGTGTTGATGGAATTTTTATCGCCTCGGAAAAATTAATTGATAAGAGTGATCCGACAAATTCTATCAACGATTTAATCACCAAAATTTTACAACTTTCGGCTGAAGCGGATTTACCAATACTTTTTAAACTGGCCGACATTCCGGAACAACTCGGAGGGGTCAGGGGCAGTTTACGTTTGCTTCACCAGAAAAGCCTGATGGAGGTCATGGTCCATATTTTAACTTTTATCAGACACAAAAAAAGCTTACATAACCTTCATCCGGTGATTCCTTTTGTCAGGAGCGTGTCGGAGTTGGTGGCAATTAAACAGGAGTTGTCTGCCAAAAAGATTGTCAGGAAACCTTCTTTAAAAATCTGGCTGGAGGTGGCAGTGCCGGAAAACATTACCAGTATCGAAGATTACCTGGAAGTGGGAATCGACGGAGTGGTGTTAAATTTGGATGAGCTAATTGCCCATTTGCAGGGCTTTGACCACAATATGGAGCACGTTTCATTCTACAAAAAGGAGGTTAAAGGGCTGATGAAGTTTCTGGAAAGTGGTTTGCAGTCTTTGCATGCTGCCAAGGTACCAGTTTTAATTTACGGTAGTTTGATAGCGGATACGGCTTTGCTGGAATTTTTGGTGGAACACTGGGTCTGGGGAATTATAGTTGAAGGTTACGAAGCTACGTCCATGGTGGATCTACTTTATCAGGTCGAGAAAAAAGTCATTTTAAGAAGATCTACTTAGGCACACAAGGTGAGACCTTGCAAGGCTAAAGATGAAAAAGCAGGATATACTCACCCTTGGGATTTTTAAGAGTTTCTAACCACTTATCAATACTTTTCTTTTCCACGCCTTGATGGATTTTGGTTAACTCATGGGCTAAAACTACTGCTATATCTCCAAATACTGCTTTCATATCAGAAAAAGTAGTTAAAAGTTTGTGGGGAGAGATAAACATGATTATGGTGGCATCAACCTTTTTTAAATCTTCCAGCCACTTAAGACGACGTCCAGATTTTTCAGGCGGATATCCCACAAATAAAAACCTGTCAGGAGGAAGACCTGATAAAGTTAAGGCTGTGATCACAGAAGAAGGACCTGGTAGGGAATCAACTGGGATTTCCTGATTAATACATTCCCTGATTAACTTATACCCAGGATCAGAAATAAGTGGAGTGCCGGCATCAGAAACAAGGGCCAGATTTTCCCCTGCCTTAAGACGTCCGATTAGGGGTTCAACCCCTCTGGCCTCATTGTAATCATTTAAAACAAGCATTGGCTTTTTGATTTGGTATTCGTTAAGTAGGATGGAAGTCCTTCTGGTATCCTCACAAATGATCCCGTCACAGGATTTTAAAACCTCCAAGGCCCTTAAAGTGATATCTTTTAAATTACCTATTGGGGTAGGAATTATGTATAACATAATAAAAATTCTGTCATTGCGAGGAGCGGAGCGACGCGGCAATTTAGATCGGATTTATAAATGAGCTAGATTGCTTCGCTGTGCTCGCAATGACGCTGAACTATTTCTTAAATCTTTTAATTAAACTAGCTCTGATTTCTGCATCTGTGAGCATATGGTGAAGCCCTGGTAAAATGGAGGCTATAATAATAAGCCCGACTATTGGTAGAAGATATTTATCTACATCAGGAATAAGGGAACCTAAATAATATCCTGCAGAAGTTACCCCAATAGCCCAAAGTACCCCACCTATTAAATTAAAGGCAACAAATTTTTTATAGTTCATGGAGCCAACTCCTGCCACGACTGGGGCAAAGGCTCTGATGACAGGGATAAATCTAGCTAAGACGATAGTTTTGCCTCCGTGCTTGTCATAAAATTTTTGAGCTCTTTCCAGATGCTTTTTATGAAAAAAGATTGAGTTTTCTTTAGTAAAAATTCTTGGGCCTAGTTTTTTGCCTATGTAGTAACCAACACTGTCTCCTAAAACAGCAAAAAAGAAACATCCGGCAATCAAAATTTTAATATCCAAAAAGCCCTGGGAGGCTAAAAATCCCGCAGTAAAAAGAAGTGAATCTCCCGGAAAAAAGAATCCCACAAGGAGGCCTGATTCTAAAAAAACTATGGTAAAAATCCCTAAATAACCAACAGTTCGGATAAGTTCTACCAAATCAAAATGCATATAAGAGATTAGTATAACAGAAAAGGAAAAGTTAATTAAACCTGCGGATTACCCCGACACAATTAGTTAGACTATTTTCTTTACATGAGGTGTCAAAAAATATTTGACAGATAAAAGGAAAAATAGGATAGTATTGAGGCAATTAGATGATGACTAAAAACGCTGAAAATAATCGGATAAAAACACCTCTGGATTTAATAAAACGAATAAAAGAGGAATTTAAGGGTCCTGACAATGAAGTTTCTCACCTAATAAAAGGCATCACCGCTAGATTTCTTCTCTTTATACTTATTTATTTTGGATATATAAAATTATCTCCAATAAAAGAACTCCTCCCAAATTCTGGTCTATTCTTAATTCTGTATACTGGATTCAATATGCTATGCCAGACTATCAAAGAGTACATTCCACCAACAGTAAATTCTGTTTTAAATGGGAAAATATTTATGGAAATTGATTCCCCATTTTTAGATGCATGTATACTTACATTATTTGCTTTTTGTCTATTTTTGTTTTATATTCCTCTTGACTTTATAGAAAGAGTTCGGAGTTATTTTTACAGGTTTCAAAAATGGCAAATAAATCTAAGAATATAGATTGGTATAATTTTAGTTTCTCCATTGTACTACTTATAGCAGCCCTTGGGATGTTTATAGTTTTTTTTAAACAACAAAATGATCAACAAAAACAAATATCAATAGAGATTCATAAAGAGGTTAGCGATGCTATACAAGAGTCTCAAAATAAGTCCTCAGATTTTCCAGATTACAATTCTTTGAAAAACTTAACTCCCTTAAACTTAGTTCCTAATTTTGATTCATGGACTCCAAATTCCCAGATACCAGAACAGAGTATCAAAAGATCGGTTATTCTTACTAAGGGATCATTATCTAAAGGTTATATTTATATCAGAGCTTCTTTGGATGGAACCGCTTTGACTAAATGGGAAAGTATTTACATGAAAATGAATTACGAAGGAGGTCATCTATTCAGCCCGCAAAGCTTACCTGTACCCAGAAGTCAAAAAACTGAATTGTTATTTGCCCTGAATGATGTTCCTCATAGTGGTGACTTCTTCTACAGTGAACAGACGGTGCCTTATAGAGCAAATTGGTTTGCTTATTTGACTGAAGGTAATCGAATTGATTTTTTTACATTTATATCCTCTTGGCGACCGGCTAAATTAGAAGAAGTGACTTTATATTATGAGTGTACTAAAGATAGTAAATGCGAACTAACCTTAGAAAAATAATTTTAACTTCTCACAATATTTTATTGCCTGACAAAGAAAATAACTAATTGGATACTTTTTGAACTCACACAAATAAATTGTACTCAGAAGCTAAAATAATATATTGACAACTAAGCAAAGAAGTCATAATAAACCAATTTGGTCAGACTTTTCTTGGGCCGTTTTGAATGGATTTACTGTATTAGTAGGTAATATGACTCTTTTACCATTAAACCAGTCTTTGATAGATAGAATTTGAATCTTTGGAAAGGATACTCCGTCCGAATACTTATATTCTCCTGCTAAAGCAGCTTCCTTTTTCATCTCTGCAGTAGGTTCATTCAAGGTTATAAATACACCCATTGGGGCATCTTCCCTTCCAATATCTCCTATAAGAGTTGAAATATTTGCTCTGGTGTGATGGCCCCCTTTAACCTGGACTAAAATTTTCCTTAATCGAGGGTTTGGATTGTCGAAATCTACTTTATCTCTAAAAAGAATAATCCCGTCTATTCCACTATCAGCACCTTTTTTAGATTCTCCACCTGGAGGATTAGCTTCGATTAAGGTAATAGCCCAATCTTGAAAAGCATATTTATCTTTCTCTGCCAGTTTTTCGGCACCCGCATAATCCTTAGGTATACCATCAATGTTAACGCTAATCTTAGGAAAATGTTCAGTCATTCTTTTGGCTATAACATTTATTGCTAACATACTTATATCAACACCAACCCAATTTCTTTTTAGTCTTTCAGCAACAGCAACTGCTGTACCGCATCCGCAAAATGGATCAAGAATCCAGTCGTCTTCTTTAGAACTTGCCTTTATTATCCTTTCAAGTAAAGCCTCTGGTTTCTGCGTAGGATAACCCATTCTTTCAGTGGTATCTCTTTCTGGAATTTGCGGAACTTCCCATACATCTTCTGGATTCCGTGGCTCATCCATATAGTATTTATAAACTTTTCCTGCTTTCCTAACCTCTCGATATTCCCTGCCATCTTCGTCTTTTCCAAAGTAACCTCCGAAGGTCCCCCTTTCCTGCTCTCTTAGTTCCCCGATTGCTTTACCATCATAAAAATAATTGTCACTCTTGCTGTAAAACAAAATAGTGTCATGTCTTTTACTAAATGTTGTTCTCCCAATCCCACCACTATTCTTATGCCATATAATCTCATTCCTAAAATTCTCTTTCCCAAAAATAACATCCATAACGATTTTTAAATAATGGCTAGCTGTTGGATCACAATGTAAATAGATTGATCCTGTAGATTTGAGAACTCTCCTTAGAGGAATTAATCTAGCTGTCATATTAACTAGATAAGCCATCATGGAGTTGTGACCAATAAATTCCACAAGACTACTTATTAAAAGAGCGATTTCTGGATTTTTATCTTTTGTAAGCCCTTCGAATAATTTTACAGTGTCATCAGTCCACTCCCAAGTATCTTCAAAAGCATGTATTTGGGCGGAGCTATCAACCTTGGCCTCTTTAAAAAGAACATTATAGTTTCTGTTGGAGTTGAATGGTGGATCTAAATAAACTAAATCGAAGGATTCATCAGGAATTCTATTTTCAAGAATATCTAAGTTATCACCAAAATATAATGTGCGATTCTGTATTCCCATACCCTTTTCTCTATATTACATCCATTCTTTACAAATTACTATTAGGTTCAATTAAACCTTCTGATGACTCCGACGCATTTGCCTTGGATTTTGACATCAGTTGCATAGATTGGCTCCATGGAAGCATTGGCCGGTTCCAGCCTGATCCGGTCCGGTTCTCGGAAAAATCTTTTAAGGGTAGCCAGGCCGTTATCAAGTAGTGCCACGACTATTTCTCCATCATTGGCCATGTCTTGCTGTTCAATAATGACATAATCTCCATCTAAAATCCCGTCTTCTATCATGGAACTGCCTTTAACCTGCAAAACATATGAACGCTTTTTGCCGGTAATCATCGTTGGCGGGACATTCAAAGTGGCGCTTGGATCCGTGTAGGTCATAATTGGCGCTCCGGCGGCAATAAAGCCCAAGATTGGCAGCTCTATCCCTGGCAAAGCGGCAGAAATTTTCTGGTCTATAACCTCAATGCCTCTGACCGCCCCTTCAAATTTTTTAATCACTCCTTTACGGACCAAAGTCTGCAAATGTTCATGGACTGTGGCCAGGGAATGTACTCCAATTGCCTCGGCAATTTCTCCCAAAGTTGGGGAATAACCATATCGGTCAATGTATTGTCTGATAAAACCCAGGATTTGTTTTTGTCTACGGTATAAAATGACTGGCATAGTATAACCTAAACATTATCAAATATAACCCGAAGGTGTCAAGAGGTCAAAATTTACTTAATTATGAAACGGTATGCACCAAAGCCCAGAAGGAGCAGTGTAACTACAATCAAAACGGTTCTGGTATTAATTGGAAGTCCAGCTTTTCCTTGAGGCTCAATTGTGGCTGAGGGTTGAACTTCACTGGTTGCTGATTCACCTTTAACTTCTGCAGATGGAGAGGCTTCTTGAGTTGATACCCCTAACACTCCCGGAGCAAATCCGACAGCAGAAGACGGACCTGGAGTTGATACTCTCAGAACTAGATTTTGAGGAGCAGGATTTCCGCCTGAACAATCATGTACTGCACATCCCAGACCATCACCTCCATCGCCACCTCCGCCTCCACCTGTTGTGGCTGCCAAAACAGCGGCTGTGGTAACACTATTTTCTGATCCAACTGCTTCCGGGGAACCATGTGAGACACTTCTATAGAAATAGGTAGTACCCGCTGATAAACCAGTCACATTGACTGAATGAGAAGTAACTTTAGTGGGGTCTTCCACTGTTGATGAGGCATAACCATAGTTTGGTGCTGCACCCAATACAGGGTGAGGAACTGCGTCGTAAATGACTCTTGAAGTAGCAGAGTCATCAGTTGTCCAAGTGATTGTAATAGATGAGGAAGTAACAGTACTTGACGTTTCGGCAGAAATGACCGGTGCTATACCATAGATTGCGGTTAACACCGAACTTGCGTTCCCCGCATTATCATAGGCAATTGCTTTAACGGTCATGTCTTTATCAACAGTAATTGGCCCACTATATATGGTTCCATTTGTATTGCTAGGTGTCGTGCCATTGGTTGTATAGTAGATGTTGCCAAGCCCGCTTCCTCCGCTGTCAGAGCTTGCTAGTGTGACGGATTGATCACTCATATAATCTCCAGCTCCCGGTGTTGCAACTGGCGCTGTGGGAGCTATGGTGTCAACTACTACGCTACCATTACCGCTGACAGATGTGTTGTTGGCCGCATCATATGCCTTTACTTTTGAATACCAAGAACCATCCAATAAAGATAAACTGTGATTAAAGCTTGTTGTTCCTACTCCGATATTTCCTGAATTATTTATTTCACCTCCTAAGAATGTATCCCAGAAGAAAATATAATGATCTAAATTTGTGTCAGATGCTGCGTCCCAAGTCCATGTTGGGGTATTATCGTTTGTTGGTGAGGTAGTAGTTGGATTACCTGGAGCCGTAGGATTGATTGTATCTACAGTAAAAGTGGAGATACTTAAATCACTGCTTTTATTTCCAGCTGCATCAGTCACCGTGACAGTGCAGTTACTATACGTTCCATCATCCAAATCAGTTCCTGATCCGTCAGAATCTAAGGTAATAGTATTTAGGCCGGCTACAACCGCATTGTCTGATGGGCTGCTACAATCACCCCCAACACTAAAAGTGCCTGCTTCTGAGGAATTGAAGGTGTGTTGTGGTTGGGGATTATTGGTATATATAGGAACTGGGGTTACTGGTGTTACTGTTGGAGCTGTAGTATCTACAATAAATGTGTGACTGCTATCTGCAACCATTGTATTTGCTGCTACATCCTGCGCGCCGGATATAGCAATTGTTTCCGTTGTAGCATCCGTTGAAGACGGAATAGTATATATAAAACAGAAAGTTTTGGCATCTGCATCACCGCAATCATTAACAGTTTGAGCAGAACCGTTTACTGCAATTGTCGCTGTGTTAGTAATATCCTCGTTGAAAGCGACTTTGATTGTGCGAGGTGAAACAGTAGTAATATTGTACGTCTGCCCGTCCGAATCAACCGAAGCTACCGTCGGCGCTGTTGTATCTGGAGTATAGTAAACCCTAACAGGTATCCAGTCTAAAGAGAAATCAGTTGTGGAGCCACTATTATCAGTATCAGCATTAGCAACTCTAACCCTAAAGTTAGCGTTAGAAAAATCTGAAGAATTCCAAGTTCTTCCCCAGGTATCTGTTGCGCTACCAAAATAATATGGAGTTAAATTAGTAGAAGTTAAAGAAGTCTGTTTGATGCTTGTCCAAGTTGTTCCGCCGTCCCAGGAAAGTTGGATACAAGTAAAGGGAGAGTCTGCTAAGGAATTTACTTTTAGATCCTGACGTAGTTCTAGACCATTAATGGTAGCTCCAGCTGGGACAGAGAGATTATAACTACTAAAAATATGACGATCTACACCTGTCCCACTGCAGTCACTATTATTTGTAGCGCCTGAGTTTGTATCTACGGCAAAAGTTTCATCCGCGCTGAAGGCATTTGATGGATTTGTTTGATATCCATTATTATCTCCAGAACCACTAGTAACAGCTGCTTGGGCTGATGGAGAATTAAACCCTGCCAAGTTAGCTGGAGCAGTAAAAGTAATTGATAGCTGTGGTCTGTTGACATCAGTTCCCTCCTTGGTAACATAACTCGTTTGAAAAGTGCTTCCATTTGTTCCGTCCTCCGCGTTATCTTTAACTAACCAACCATAATTTATGGCAGATCCAGCAAGGAATGCATTAACATCCGCTGTTACATCCCAAGTTAAAAATGTGGCGCTTGTGCCAGTATTTACAGATGCAGTTAAAGCAGCAAAGCTTGGCTGTGTATTCCAATTAACTGTGCTTTCAGACCAGCTTGAGGTGATACGATGAATGTTATGCTGCCTTGGTGAACCAGGAGCATTACTTAACCTTAACTTCAAAGTAGCATTCGATACCGTAGTTACCCCGGAAGGAATCGCAGATAAATCAAATTTAACTAATGCTCTCCTGCTCTCCTGTTTTTATTGGTGGTTTGTGAATAAACGTTCATGGAGGTATCAGTACCAAAATTGTTCGTTGCTGCATCCTGCCTTACATATGTATCGGCAATAACCGACAACATCCCATCTGTTATTGAAGCCGGACTAGCGGTTAAAACAAACACAGTGAAGTGGTTGAGGCCGGTGATGGTTAAGGTATCTGTTTGGGCTGTTACCCCTCCCAAGGTGACAAAAGTTTGACCGTCTTCTGAAGCTTTGACTTCGACATTATCTGTTTTTGGAGTTGGCAAAGTCAGAGTATATTCAAAGGTGCCGTCTGCCATAGTGGAAGTGATGTCATAGGCTACTTTTGATAGGGCATTGGTTTCTGCCACTTGCTCATCAGTTAAAGTAATTTCCTTAATGGTTAATTTGCCAGGATTACCGGGTAGTTTTTGAAAAGCTACAGCTACTTTGTCATTTTGTGAGGCTTTATATGTTTGGTTTAAAACCACCGGGTTTGTGGTTGTAAAAGATCCGTCAGAATTGGTTTGGAAAAGGGGTGGAGCTAAAATTGAGCTGCTTTGATTTTCTGTGGAACTGGTATCAATTGACGCTGACTGGGTGGTTGGTAGAGTTGTTAAACTTTCATCCAAAGAGGGAGCCGGCGTTGGTGAAGGCTCTAAAGATGGAGCAGGTGTTTGGGAAGGTTGGGGAGAAGGGGTGGGGGATAAATCAGTTGTAACATCAGATGTTGGTGATGGAATAGGTGTTGAGTCTGGCAACGGTACTGATGTTTCTGAAGCTGCTGGTGTAGCCTCTTGAGCATAAACTACCAGGGGAGCAGAAATCTGTGAAAAAAGAAGTAAAAAAACTGATATAAAAGATAAAATTTTATTGTGCAAACAACAAACTTGTTTATTTAACAATATATGATCTATCTTACTATAGGAAATTCAAAAAAACAAATAGCGTGTTTAGTTTGCCCAGATGACGAAGGTAAATACTTTGTTTCCGTGACCTAAGTCTCTCTCGTGGAGCGAGGGGCGGCCTTTACTATCCGAGCGGATTGCTTTGCCCCATTCAGAGGGATCTGAAGTATCAATATCATCTCCCACCGATGCACTTGCAGGAGATTTTTTGCTAAGAAGAGTAGTAAAACTATCGAGATGCGCATAGATTATTCCGAGCTCATCGTAATCATGAGTGTTGGGATGTTCGTTACTAAGCTGATTTTTAAGTAAACCACTTGGATCGTTCGTGTAGTCCATGCATGTTCCCAAGTTGGTATTACTGAAATTCTCATCCTGATGATCGAGCCCGAAGGTATGCCCAACCTCTTGGCAGATAACGAATTGTCTCCAAGCAGGGGTATTGTAGGGCGCGGTATTAAAGTAGGTATCATTCATCTTGGTAACGCCTTGGGTAATGTGGCTGCCACTGACCCAAATTTGGGCCAGACCCAACCAGCCGTTATTGCCGTAGGTTTTGTCGCAAACCTCTACCTGTCCCTTTGTGGGTTGACAGTTCCCTTTAGATTGACCGGGAACAACAACGGTGTCTAACACCGAAGATACACTCCAGTCAGTAGATGCGGTAGCAAGGTGGTTATCCCAGATCGTTGAAACATTATCACCAAGCTTCACGGTAAACGGATTTGCGGTACGCGCCCAGTGGTAACCACCCCACGAATGAGTGGCGTAGGCGATTGTCGCGAATGCACCGACAAACAGGGTAAACAGCAAAACCGCCATTGCCATAAACTTACCTAAACGACTAAATGACATAATATTAATATAACTTTAGCAAACCCCTTCACCCAAAGTCAAGCGTCCGAATTGGTGGTAAAATAGTGGGTCAAAGGGTCAAGTGTCATGCGTCGCGAAGTTTTTGCATGATACTTGATACATGATCCATGACACATTTTAAGATTGTTTCGGATTTTAAACCTACCGGGGATCAGCCACAGGCTATTGATAAGCTGGTTAATGGTCTCAATAAAAATGAGCAGCACCAGGTTTTACTGGGCGTAACTGGCTCTGGAAAAACTTTTACCGTGGCCAATGTAATCCAAGCTGTTCAACGTCCCACTTTGGTTATTTCCCACAATAAAACCCTAGCCGGACAGCTGGCCCAAGAATTTAGATCAATCTTTCCTAAAAATGCCGTAGAGTATTTTGTCTCCTATTATGATTATTATCAACCGGAGGCTTATATTCCCCAATCTGATACTTATATTGAAAAAGATGCTTCTATAAATGAGGAAATTGAAAAGCTAAGGCTTTCCACCACCACCTCTTTAATGACCCGCAAAGATGTGATAGTGGTGGCTTCAGTTTCTTGTATTTATAACTTGGGATCACCTGTGGAATATGGAGGAGCAATTTTAGAGCTAAAGCAGGGGGTAAGACTGGGTTTTGAGCAGATTAAGAAAATGCTGCACAAAATGTTTTATTCCCGCAACGACATGGATTTTAAAAGATCCACCTACAGGGTTAAGGGGGATACTTTGGATATTTATCCAGGATACTCTGATGCTGCTATCAGAGTTAATTTCTTAGGGGATAAAATAGAAAAAATATCCCGTTTGGATCCACTAACTGGCAGCACTACTCTTACCTCCCAAACTCTAACTCTTTATCCGGCCAAACATTATATAACTCCGCAGTCCAGAATGCTGCCGGCAATAGCCGAAATTGAAAAAGATTTGGATCTCCGGCTGACTCAGCTTAAAAAACAGGGTCAGCTGGTGGAAGCCCAAAGACTTGAACAAAGAACTTATTATGATCTGGAAATGATCAAACAGTTTGGTTATTGTAACGGAATAGAAAATTATTCCAGGTATTTTGAAGGAAGAGAGCCTGGTTCCCCTCCTTATACTTTAATGGAATATTTTCCTAAAGATTTCCTCATTATCATAGATGAATCACACATAACCATTCCACAAATTAGAGGGATGTATAACGGAGATAGATCTAGAAAAGAAACTTTAATTGAATTTGGATTCAGGCTTCCTTCTGCTTTGGATAACAGGCCCTTAAGATTTGAAGAATTCCAAAGGAAAATAAATCAGGCAATTTATGTTTCAGCAACTCCTGATGAATATGAATTGAGTCTGGCTGGAAAAGATAATGTGGCAGAACAGCTTATCAGACCCACTGGAATTTTAGACCCTCAAGTTTCTGTTAGAGGGACCCGAGGACAGATTGAGGATGTGATAAGGGAAGTTGAGGGTAGAGTTGCAAAGCACGAAAGGGTTTTGATTACCACTCTAACTAAAAGAATGGCAGAGGATTTAGCAGATTATTTAAAAGAAAGGGGCATAAAAGTGGAATATTTACATTCGGATATAGAGACTTTAAAAAGATCGGATATTTTAAATTCTTTAAGGCTGGGGGAATTTGATGTAATTGTGGGAATAAATTTACTTAGAGAAGGATTAGACTTACCGGAGGTTACTTTAGTTATTATTTTAGATGCAGATAAGGAAGGATTTTTAAGATCCAGAACTTCACTTATTCAAACCATGGGAAGGGCTGCTAGAAATATTGGAGGAGAAGTAATTATGTATGCAGACGTAGTTACAAAATCCATGAAAGCTGCCATTGAAGAGGTAAATAGAAGAAGAAAGTATCAGGAAGATTACAACAAAAAGCACCATATCACTCCAAAAAGTATTCAAAAGGCATTAAGAGAAAGACTGATTGAACAGGTTAAGGAAGTAGAAGAAAAATTAGGCAAAAAAGACCTTACGATTGATGATATTCCTTTAAAAGAGCGGGAAAAGATGGTAAAGAATCTGGAGGCCCAAATGAAACAAGCAGCAGAAATTTTAGATTTTGAAGAAGCAGCCAGACTTCGGGATCAGATTAAGGAGTTGTCTGACTAGAGTTGCCAAATAGCCCACAGAATGCTTGAGCAAATTCTTTATCGTCTGAATTAGGAATTCCGGTACCCTTCCATTCCCCACCCTTTTCACAATTGTCCGCGAGCCAGGTTTCATCTATAACCAAGTTATCAGTGTTACCAGAGATAGTAAATCCTCTCCATGATTGGGAATCATCAGTTCCCCTTATTAAATCGTCAGGTGTTTGTAAATAACTGTAGGTTAAAAGTACCAGGCTGGTAGTTATTGCTGCCAGGAGTACACTCTTAGAAAAGATGGGAGGAGATAATGGATGATCTTTTCTAAAATCAGACAAAGAGCTGCTTACTTCTTTTACAGTTCTAGCTACAAAAAGGGTTTCAGAAGCATGACCTCTTTGAGAATCCATTTGAGCAAGCCAATAATTAGGATTAACAACAGCTCTTTCCACGAAATTAGCCATACTTATAGCTGAATATTACCACATACCCCTTTTAAAATCTTGTCAAATGGTTTACAATAGTGCGGTATTTTTCGGGAAAAATATGGCAATTGACAAGATCACAATCAAAGGTGCTAGGGAGCATAACCTCAAAAATATTGATTTGGAAATTCCAAAAAACAAGTTAGTAGTTCTAACCGGGATTTCAGGTTCAGGCAAATCTTCTTTAGCTTTTGATACCCTTTATGCAGAGGGTCAAAGAAGATATGTCGAATCCTTATCTGCTTATGCCAGGCAGTTTTTAGGAATTATGGATAAGCCGGATGTGGATTTAATAGAAGGGCTTTCCCCAGCCATTTCTATAGATCAAAAATCTGCTTCCCACAACCCCAGGTCTACTGTAGGTACCACCACTGAAATATACGATTATTTACGGTTGTTGTTTGCCCGAATTGGCCATCCGCATTGTCCTGTTTGCGGAAGGGAGATTTCCCGGATGAGCGTGGAACAAATAGTAGAAAAGATTGTCAGCAATCAGCTACTAGTTGCCGGTAAAAAGGGCAGGCGGATCATGATCCTCGCACCGATTGTCAAAGACCGTAAAGGTGAATATTCTACTCTGTTTGCGGATTTGCTCAAAAAAGGATTTTCTAAAGTTAGAGTAGATAATCAGGTTAAAGATTTGGCGGAAGATATTGTTTTAATTAAAACCAATAAACATACGATTGATGTAGTAGTAGACAGATTAGCACTTGATAGATCTGTTATTGCGAGCGCCGCGAAGCAATCTAGTCAAGAGATAGATCCTATCCAGATTGCTTCGCCGAAGACTCCTCGCAATGACACCGTAAGTAGGCTTTCACAATCCATTGAAACAGCGCTCAAAATGGGTGAAGGATCTGTGATTATGGCCGATGTTTTGGATGCCTCTTTGGAATTTCCCCAAAACCCCAAAAAAATGGCAGACCATCTCTATTCCGAAAGGTTTGCCTGTCCGGTGGATAATATTTCTTTGCCGGAGATTGAACCACGGACGTTTTCTTTTAACTCACCTCATGGAGCTTGTCCTAACTGCACGGGGCTTGGGGTACTTCTTAAAATAGATTCAGATGCAATATTAAACCCCATCCTGTCTATAGCCGAAGGTGGAATTTTACCATGGTCAAAACTGGGGGAGTCTGACACCTGGTTTAGCAGATTGATTGATGCCGTGGGAGCAGAACACGGATTTAACATGAGTACCAGGTTGGGCCAGTTTTCGGAGAAGGCCAAGCAGATGCTGCTTTATGGAGCCGATGGTGAGCAGTTTAAGGTAGAGGGTAGGAATAGGGAGGGCAGATGGACCCATTTTTATACCGAGTTTGAAGGGTTGCTTACAAATTTAGAGAAAAGATATCAGGAAACCGAGTCAGAGTACGTTAAAAAGGAAATAGAAAAATATATGACCACCGAAATCTGTCCGGTTTGTTTGGGAGCCAGACTGAAAAAAGAGTCACTTTCTATCACCGTAGATAATTTAAATATTAGCCAGGTGACTATTTTTTCTATCAAAGATTCTTTGGAATGGATCCGCAGTCTGACAGACAGACCGGGTCCTGGACGTGATAAGCAGATTGCTACGCCGATTTTAAAAGAAATAACCTCCAGGTTGCAGTTTTTGGTAGATGTGGGTTTAGATTATTTAACGTTGGATCGATCCTCCAATACTTTAGCTGGTGGAGAGGCACAAAGAATTAGGCTGGCTTCGCAAATTGGTTCGGGGCTGTCCGGAGTCTTGTATGTGCTAGATGAGCCTTCAATTGGTCTTCATCAAAAGGATAATACCAAGTTAATTGAAACCCTGAAAAGACTGCGGGATTTAGGTAACACGGTGATAGTGGTAGAACATGACGCGGAAACCATGCAAAATGCCGATTTTCTGGTAGATTTTGGACCAGGAGCCGGCGAACATGGAGGAGAAGTTGTAGCTCAAGGTACACCACAAGAAATTATGGCCAACCCGGATTCTTTAACAGGAAAATATTTATCGGGAAAGAAAAAAGTTAGTGTCGATTCAGAGTTAAAAAGGGGTAAGGTAGATATGGGTAAATTAAAAGTTGTCGGAGCGTCACAGCATAATCTTAAGAATATTAATGTGGAGTTTCCTCTAGGTGAATTTATTTCCATTACCGGAGTTTCCGGATCAGGTAAATCTACCCTGATCCATGATATTTTATACAAGGCTTTGGCTGCCAAGTATTATCACAGTAAGGAAAGACCAGGAGCACACAAAAGCATCGAGGGAGCTGAATATATAGATAAGATTGTCTTGGTTGACCAGTCTCCGATTGGCAGAACCCCAAGATCTAATCCTGCTACATATACCGGAGCCTTCACTTTTATCAGAGATTTATTTGCCCACTCTCCGGAGGCAAAGATAAAAGGTTATGGGCCAGGCAGGTTTTCTTTTAATGTTAAAGGGGGCAGATGTGAGGTTTGTGAGGGGGAAGGGCAAATTAAGATTGAAATGCAGTTTTTACCGGATGTGTATGTGGACTGTGAATCCTGCAACGGCAAACGCTATAACCGGGAAGCTTTGGAAATCCATTTTAAGGATAAAAATATTGCCGAGGTTTTGGCGATGAGTGTGGAGGAAGCTTTAAAGTTTTTCACCTTCATTCCTCAAGTGAAAAATAAGCTGCAGGTGCTAAATGATGTTGGTTTGGGTTATATCCGTCTTGGCCAGCCGGCTCCGACCTTGTCCGGCGGTGAGGCGCAGAGAATTAAACTCTCATCTGAACTTTCTAAACGGCCCACAGGGCACACGATTTATATTTTGGATGAGCCCACGACCGGTTTGCATTTTGCGGATATTGAAAGATTGTTAACTATCCTTCGGAAACTGGTAAACTTCGGAAACACAGTGGTAATAATAGAGCATAATCTGGATGTAATAAAAAATACAGATTGGGTAATAGATTTAGGCCCGGAAGGTGGAGATAAAGGAGGGCAAGTTGTAGCAGAGGGCTCACCAGAAACTATAGCCAAAATCAAATCTTCTTATACAGGGCAATATTTAGCTAAGATTTTGTAATTGTGGAAATAGTCTCTGCCCTTTAGCAATTTGTGTTTCTAATTCTTCACTCACAAATTGAACTTCAACTTTTGCTAGCGGATTTGGTCTACCAGGTATTAGTACTTTATTCATCCCAGTCAAATGAAATCCCTCTTGTGTCAGAGTTAATAGTTCATAGCCAGTATAAGTTTCTCCTAATTTATGCTGATTCCAAACTTCCTGCACTTCTTCAAGATCCATATCAGGGTCACCACACCTTAGATAATAAGTTCTTCTCCCTAAAACAATTTTTGCTAGAAGAGTATCTAACTGGGCATAATCTCTAAGGAATTCCTCAGTGTAACTAATTGAAAATTCTAGTGCTAAGGATAATGGAGCTTCCCGTATGGTGCGTGATCCCTTATTAAATTCTTCAACTAGACGTACTTTATCCATTGGTGTGTATTCATCACCCTCAGGTTTTACTGCATGAGTATAAAGTCTTCCTTCTATTGAACCAAATCTTAAAGGCCTAAGAGCCACAATGTTATCTTCAAAGTAACCATCCTCGTTTATATGTGATGGGAAAGCTAATTTGCCAGCATATTCAAATGGTTTCAGTTTTGCTCCTGGAGTTATATTAAATGGTTCTAGCTCAGCCATAAAGTGAATTATAGTTGAAAGGAATCTAAAGTCAAATTTTGTTACAATATTAGGAATGTTTAAGAAGCTTTTTTTAGCTATTTTTTTGGTCTTTTTTATTTTTACTCCAAAAGCCTTTACTACAGATGAATTTGCTACTTCTTATGATGTAGTTTATGACGTGGGTTCGGATGGGGCGACTAGCCTTGCACCTGAAAGGTGCAATCAGGTGCAATCGTAAACGTGTATAAATTTATAACTCCTCAATGAGTTGATGTTTGATTATTTCTAGCTTTTTCCCATAATCAATCTGATCTTCTACAAACTTTTTATAACTATGTAATCTAGGGAATAAATCAAGTACTATCGCTGGGGAACTTAAAACAGGAGTACATGTTATATATTCCATGTAAGATGACCAGAGGTAATTTTCAAGTTTTCTTGTTATTCCAGAAACAATCGGGTTTAAATGAATATACCTTGAAGTATGGATAAGTTGTTCGTCTGTTTCTATTCTTACAGATTTAAAGACTCCTTGGAGTAAAGCGCCTATACGTTTGTACTTGGTGTTAAAATGCTTTGTGTAGCTGTTGGATAGCTGGCTTATGAATTTAGCGATCCCGCCGTCCTTTAATTGCTTTAGCATGAAATGAAAATGGTTGGGCATAAGACAGAAGCAAATGATTTCTACCCACTTTTCATCCGACAAAGATTTAAAGTTAGAGATCTTAGATTTTGTAAAGTTTGAAAATCTTGGTTTCGGAGAGGCAAATTGATAATAAAAAAAAGTTTGTTGGAATCTGGAAAAATCCCTAGGTTGCAGAAAGATATCCTTCTTCTCGCTACCACGATTATATACATGATAAATTTCACTAGTTACTATAGGAAACACTCTACCAGGCATATGTTTTCAGTTTAGCCTTACACCTGAAAGGTGTCAAGCTAAATGATTTAATTTTGATTATAGACTGGCTTCTGATACAATAATTTTGTGCTCAAAAAGATTCTTCTGGTTTTCATTTTTTTACTCGCTTTTGTAGTAGCTCAAAAAGCCTATGCTGCTGATGAGTTTGCTACTTCTTATGATGTAGTTTATGACGTGGGTTCGGATGGGGTGAGCTCGGTTACCGAGAAGATCACTTTACGCAATTTAACCAGCCAATATTATGCCACAGAGTTTAAACGGACAATTGGCGCATCCCAGATCAGTGACCTGAAAGCAACTGACCCTGCCGGAGTTTTGGATGTCAAATCAACTCCACAAGACACAACCACAGATATAGATGTTAAGTTTAACCAACAGATTGTTGGCTTAGGCAAGGAACTATCCTGGAGCTTGCAATACAAATCAAAGGATTTTACTGCCCACTTAGGTAGAGCCTGGGAAATATCGATCCCCCGCGTTATCACAAAATCACAGCTGGATAACTACCGGGTGACTATGTCAGTGCCTTTAGATTTCGGAGAACCAACACTAATTAGCCCCTCCCCTAAAAGCCAGACCACTAATTTTGGTAAAATGTTGCTGGCTTTTGACAAAAATGAGCTGCAAAATACCGGCATTGCCGCTACCTTTGGTAGTAATTTAGTTTATGACTTTAATTTAACATACCGTTTACAAAACACTTTTTTAACTCCGATCTTGACCAGCATTGCCCTTCCTCCCGACACGCAGTACCAGGATGTGATATATGCACGGATGGAACCAAAACCGCTTAATGTGACGGTTGATACAGACGGCAATTATTTGGCCTGGTATAGACTAAACAGAAACCAAAAGCTGGATGTTTTAGTGGTAGGTTCGGCCAAGCTGTATGCAAAATCAAAGGTAAAAAACCCCTTTTTGCCGGCGGAGTTGTTGAGGAAATATTTACAAAGCGCCAAATATTGGGATGCCGACAATCCCGCGATTAAAGCTAAATTAACAGAGATCCTAAAAGGCCGTGATGGATCTGCCAGTGCCGATAAAGCCCTGTTGATTTACAAATATGTGGTGGGTTACCTTAAATATAACCCCGCCAGACTGACCAGCAACATCGAACGGCTGGGGGCGGTGACTGCTTTAAACAATCCCACCTCGGCAGTCTGTATGGAGTTTACGGATCTTTTCATAGCTTTGGCCAGATCTGCCGGAATTCCGGCCAGAGAACTGGACGGTTTTGCTTACACCAACAATCCAAACTTAAGGCCGGTATCTTTTGCTCAAGGAGTGTTGCATGCCTGGCCCGAGTATTGGGATCAAACCCGGGGTTGGGTGATGGTGGATCCGACCTGGGAGAATACCAGCTCCGGAGTGGACTATTTTAATCAGCTGGATTTAAACCATTTTGTTTTTGTAGTAAAAGGTCTTTCTTCCACCCAGCCCATACCGGCGGGCTCGGACAAATTGAACCAAGACAAAAGGGACGTAAAAGTAACGGTCTCGGATGCGGATTTTTTGGGGAAACCGCAATTGTCCGCTAACATAGGTGTCCCCCAGGATATCATAGCCGGCTTTCCCTCTACATTTAAGGTAACTTTGGAAAACCAAGGTAATGCTGTGGTTAGTCCCGCAAATTTCTCTATCTCAACAGGACAACTGACTATTTTAAATGGTGACCAGCAACCAGGACCCATCCCTGCCTTTGGTCATATAGAGCTTGATTATCAGTACCGAGCCAGAACTTTTCTGGATAAGTTTGACGACAACGTAGTGGTAGCGGTTAACGGACAAAAATACAGTCAGAAAATTTCCGTCAAACCTTTTTTTGTTTTTGCCATGTTTCCGGTAACGCTTATTTTATTTTTAGGTTCTATAGCTGGTTTGTATTTTTCGATACTGGGAGTTCTAATTTACCGTCGAAGATTAAGAAAAAAATGATCCCTTTATTTATAAGAAAATCCAGAATTCCGCACCAAAGTGGGGTTTACATATACAAGGACAAAGACGAGAGCGTCATTTACGTGGGGAAGGCTTTGGATTTATACCACCGGGTGAGCTCATATTTTAACTCCTTCCAAAATCCTAAAACAGCCCAGTTGGTTTCAAAAATTGTCAGTATCGAGACAATAATCGTAGCATCCGAATTGGAGGCTTTGGTTTTAGAGGCCAACCTGATCAAGAAATTCCAGCCGGTTTTTAATATCAGGCTAACAGACGATAAGGACTACCTTTACATCAAAGTTACTAAAGAAATTTACCCAAAAGTTTTAACAGCCAGGAAAAAGGATTTGCCAAATTCCCTGATTTCTTTTGGCCCGTTCCCCTCAACCACGACTGTCAAAAATACCCTTAAACTTTTAAGAAAAGTTTTTCCCTGGTGTGCCAATCCTGATGGCAAGAGGCCATGTTTTTACTACCACATAAACTTATGTCCTGGTCCTTGCGCCGGCCAAATTAGTGACCAGGACTACCAGAAAATTATTAGGCGTTTTATTGCTTTCATGTCCGGCAGTAAAGAGCAACTTTTAGAAGATTTGACCAAAGAAATGGCGCAAAAAGCCAGGTTGCAGCAGTTTGAAGAGGCAGGCAGGAATAAAAAAGTAATTGAGGGGATTTTATACTTGACTCAATCCAACAGGACGCAAGCCTACCTGGAAAACCCGAATTTTTTGGAGGATCAAAGAGTTATAGCCTTGCAAGAGTTGCAGGATGTACTGCAGCTGACAAAAATCCCTGACAGGATAGAAGGCTATGATATTTCCAATATCCAGGGCCATGAGGCTGTAGCCTCGATGGTGGTTTTAACTCATGGGGAAATAGACCAGAGTCAGTACCGGAAATTTAAGATTCATATTTCCGGTAAGCCCAATGATTTTGCCATGCTGGCAGAAGTTATTAAAAGAAGAATAAACCACCAGGAATGGCAGACACCGGATGTGTTGTTGATTGACGGAGGTAAAGGCCAGGTTAGTGCTGTCAACGAACAAATTCAAAAAAGTGGACCGGAAAGCTGGCAAAGTATCCGAATTTTTGGTCTGACCAAGAGAATGGAATGGCTCTACAGCCAAAGCGGTCAAGAAATTAGATTACCCAGGACCAGTGCTGCTTTAAGGCTCTTACAAAGGCTAAGGGATGAGGCCCATAGGTTTGCCATCACCTATCATAGAAAGTTGCACCGAGAAGCCACTATGGGTATGATATAAAGACAACACGGCCATAATGAAAATCCTGCTTCGCTACTATCTAATCAACTTGGGAGCCTTATGGTTTAGCTCAATTGTTGTTAAGGGACTGGTTTATATGGGTGGAATACAGACCTTGCTGTTGGCGGCTTTGGTTTTTGCCCTGATAAACCTGATACTTTTGCCACTCCTCAAGATTTTATTACTGCCTCTGAATTTACTGACGCTGGGTTTTTTTGCCTGGGTGACCAATGTCTTGGCCCTGTATTTTTTAACCAGGATCGTACCTAATCTCCATCTGACTTCTTTTTATTTTCCGGGTTTTTCAACAGGGGGTTTTACCATTCCTGCCACCGATGTGACTGTTTTCTGGACTGCCGTAATTGCCTCACTAGTAATTGGCCTCTTTACTAACTTTTTCCATTGGCTCTCACATTGACGTGTTATAATTAGTCCCGATGAAACCGACTGTTAATCTAATCCAGCTCATTTTGGGTATATTGTTAATTTTAATTATCCTGTTGCAGCAAAAAGGGTCTGGTTTGGGCAGTACTTTTGGCGGAGAACTAGCGATGTACCGCACTAAAAGAGGCGCCGAAAAACTGCTTTTCCGGGCCACAATTGTCATAGCTGCTCTGTTTATAATGGCCTCACTGATCGGTTTGGTTGTATAACCATGGTGGAACAAAATAATTTTTTCACATCATTTAAAATCTCCTACTTGGTGGTCTTAACCTATGCCAGGAGAAACTCCGCTAAAGTATTTACAGCGCTGTTGATTTTACTCTTAGGCTTTTTTTTGCAATTTAAATTTGAGATTTTAAAATTTGGCACGAATACCGTTTATGAAGGTCTGGTTGGCACATTTCAGGAACACGACCTACCTTTGGAGGTTACCAGACTGGTCTCCACCAGCCTGGTGGAGGTGGATGAGGTAGGTAGGGCTAAACCGGCTTTGGCCAGTTCCTGGCAAGTAAATGATGATGCGACGGATTATAAATTTAGCTTGAAGGACAAAGCGACCTGGATTGACGGACAGCCTGTTAAAAGTTCTGACCTGGAATTCTCTATTCCCAATACCACTGTTTCCTTTCCCGACGATAAGACAATTGAGTTTAAGTTAAATGAATCTTATTCGGCGTTTCCGTCTCTTTTAGCCAAGCCTGTGATTAAAAAAGGCAGTCTGATGGGCACCGGTCCGTATAGGATAAAAAAAATTGAAAAAAGCAGAATTTTTATTACCAAGGTGGTACTGGAATCTCCCGCTAGAAATTTACCTCAAGTGGTGGTCAGGTTTTATCCCAATGAAAAAACAGCCCTCACCGGCTTTGCCCTAAATGAGATCCAATCACTACTTGGTATCAGCGATGGGGCGATTGCCACATCAGCAGAGCTTAAAAACCCGCTTGTTAAATTAAAAACCAAAAATGATTTTACCAAGATTGTGGGTATTTTTTATAATACACAAGACCCGGTTCTGGCCAATAGATCGCTCAGACAATCTTTAAGCTTTTCAGCGCCTTTAATTGCAGGTCAGGTGGAAGCCAACAACCCTTACCCGCCATTTTTCTGGGCGATTAACACCGACGCCAAGGATTACCTTGGTAAGGTGGATGAGGCTAGGGGTGCCCTGGAGCGGGCTAAGGCTGCCGGCAGCAGTGAACTCTTAAACAAAGAACTGGTTCTCACTACCACTTCCCAACTGGAAAATATCGGGAAGCAAATTATTTCCGCCTGGAGAGAAATCGGTATTAATGCCCTCTTGAGAGTTGAATCGGGCATCCCCCAAAAATTCCAGGCGCTGCTGATCACCCAAAGTATCCCTGCCGATCCTGACCAATATTTCCTGTGGCATGGCACCCAAAAAGAAACCAATTTATCCAAGTATGACCAAAAAAGGGTGGATAAAGACCTGGAAGACGGCAGAAAACTAATTAAGGAAGATGACCGAAAGCAGGCATATTTGGATTTTCAAAAAGTCTTACTGGAAGATGCTCCGGCCACTTTTGTGTATTTTCCCAAATACAATATCCTTTATATGAAAAAGGTTGAAAACAAATTGAATCAGGTCTTGCCGTTACAATTTTCCGCGCTAATCAGGGAGTAAAACCCAGGATTTGCCAAATTTTTAAATTTGGGACACTCTGAATAAGTTCCAAGGCTGTGGGGGTATTTAAATTATCATCCATGATTTGATTGAAAGCTTGCAGAAGAGACTCATCTATTTTATCTGTAGTAGTATTTTTAATAGATTTTTCTATTTCAGCAGTTTTTTGTTGAGCTTTTTTTAGATCGCTTTCCCTAAATTCCCAAGACTTGTTCCAATGGTTTGATAACAGTAAGAAACGGATAGCGTTTGGTGAGTATTTTTTTAACAGATCGGCCACCATCACCAGATTTCCTTTGGATTTGCTCATTTTTTCTTGCTTGTAGGTAACTTCACCCGTATGCAGCCAGTATTTGACAAAAGGAACTTTACCGGTGGCAACTTCCGATTGAGCAATCTCCGACTCGTGATGGGGAAAGATTAAATCTATGCCGCCTCCGTGGATATCAATCTGATTACCCAAGGTAGACATGGCCATGGCCGAACATTCCAGGTGCCAGCCGGGCCGGC